>Ga0208813_1000202_pt1 | contig 54435 bp, 58 predicted proteins | sample MalvireepMed_904_FD_184250 | JGI IMG/M metagenome (GOLD analysis project Ga0208813, IMG submission 184250) | Marine viral communities from the Global Malaspina Expedition - Malaspina viral metaG DeepMed_904 (SPAdes) (version 2) | ecosystem: Environmental > Aquatic > Marine > Oceanic | place... | reverse complement strand
AACGACACCGGTACGCAGCAAAACTACACGAGTTGCATCTTTTGCTGCCAAAGCCCGTCGCTCCCACTCCTGACACAAAGTAACAGCAAAGTCCTTATGTTCAGCAACATGGTCTTCATTAACCGGCTCCGCATCACGCGGACCATAATAGCCAATGGCCGAGCCACTCAAAAAGGCTTTAGGTGGCTTTTCTGCTTTGTTAATCATGGCGGCGAGCTTTTCTGTAACCTGCCAACGACTGTCTTTTAAGGCTTGCTTACGAGAATCAGACCAACGTTTATCAGCAATACCTTCACCCTGTAAGTTTATGATCGCATCAAACTGACTAATATCAGCAATTTCATCAACCGAAGACAGCAAGGTTACTTTATCGCCCAGTTTTTTACTCGCACCTTCCTTGTTGCGAGTGGTGACCGTAAACTGATGTGTGTCCCGGTACTTATGAATAAAAGCTGAGCCAATAAGCCCGGTTCCGCCTGTCATTAAAATGTTCATCGGTCACCTCTTTTATATTCCATCACGCCAGCTTACGTATTAGCTGCGCCGTATTTCTCTGAATGAGCCGGTGGCAGGATAAACGGCCTAAAACAGCCACCACTACAGCACCAAATACCGGTCCTAATAGCCAAAGTTTCCAATGAATAACGGGCGTCATATTAAACACTTGGTTTTGCAATATAAAGAGCGAAACTTCCATTGCTAAGGTCGCTATTAACCCGCTAATTGCCCCCAGCACCAAGAATTCATAAGTAATACTGCGACTCAATAATTTACCCGGCGCTCCGAGCGTGCGCAGAATCACCAGTTCCTTCTGCCGTTCTTCCATACTGGCCTGCACCTGCGCCACCAACACTAAAGCTCCGGCAATAATGACCAGCACTAATACAAAAACAATGGCTAAACTGACCTGTCCAATCACTTCCCGAATTTGATTGATCATAGCGTCCAGATCAATCAACGACGTCTGCGGAAAAGGTTTAAACAATTGGTACAATTCATCTTTTCGATCTTCACCTAGTCTAAAACTGGTGATGTAAGTTGCCGGAAAATCTTCCAGTGTTGAGGTATTAAAGATCATGTAAAAGTTTGGCTGCAGGGTATTCCAGTCGGCTTTACGTAAACTGGTTACCGGCACAGTGAACTCTTCGCCACCTAAATTAAAGCGTAGTTCATCACCCACGTTTATATCCAGTCGCTCGGAGACATTTAACTCGACCGAAACCTGGGATTCTGCACTTTCACCCCACCATTCGCCAGCGGTAAGTTCGTTGTTAGGTGGTAAGATGTCTCGCCAGGTCAGTGAAAGCTCTCTTCCTATACCTTCTCGGCCTTCGGCTTCATCGTCATCACGATCTTCCTTGGTGACTTCGTCTAGCAGCTTCTCGCCATTAATATGGGTTAAGCGCCCCGGTACAATCGGGTACAGATCAGTCGACGGAATATTCTCCCGCTCAAACATCGTCTGCATGTCATCAACTTTGTCTTCGGCTATATTGATGGCGAAATAGTTTGGCGCATCCGCTGGTAACTGACTTTTCCAGTCTTCCAGTAAGTCGTTACGCAAAACAATAACGAGCAACAACAGCATAATGGCGGTTGAAAAACTCAGCATTTGAACACTGTTGGCGGCCGCTCTTCTTTGTAAGCCCGCCATAGCCAGGCGCCAGCTACTGCCGGCCTGCATACCCGCCTTACGACTGGCAGAAATAAACAGCCGGCCTAATCCAAGCAGCAGCACAGCGGCGACTGCACCGCCTGCAAATAAGGCGGTCGACAACCACCATTGCTGGCTGTAAATAACCAACAGAGCATAAATGGTTCCGCCACTTAGTACCCATTGTAGCCAGCGTACTGCATTACCCGCCGTTAACTGGCGGTGCAGCACGCGTAGCGGCGGAATAGAAACCAGCCGAAATAACGGATACAAAGTAAACATCACGGCACTGATAACACCGGTGGCTCCGGCTAAAACATAAGGCTGCCAACCCGCCTGAGGCAAGGTCGCCCCCAGTTTCTGAGCGACCCACTCAATAACCAGATACTGAAGAGCCCAGCCAAGTGCCATACCTATGGCCACACTCACAGCGGTTAATAGCAACAGGTGCAGCATAAAAATACGACGAATTTTCTTACGACTGGCACCTAAGGTCTTGAATATGGCAACCACATCGTAATTTCGCTGACAGTAACGCTGTGCCGCAACCGCAACAGCCGTTGCGGCCAAGACCACACCTAGCAGGCTCGCCAACATCATGAAGCGCTCAGCACGGTTCAAAGAGCGGGACAACGGACTATTCCCGTCTTCGATGCTACGCCAGCTGTGCGTATCGTCATTCAAACGTGGTAAGAGCCAGTCTTCATACGCGTCTATGGCGTCACTTTCACCGGCCATCAGCACATTAAAACGAACCCGGCTGCCGGGCTGAATCAGACCCGTCTCTTCCAGCTGGGAATGACGAATAAGCACATTAGGACTGTCGGTAAAAACTGAAAAGCCAACGTCGGGTTCGTAAGTAACAACTTTGGTCACTTTGAAGCTACTGTTACCCACTTCAATATCGTCACCAATATCTAACTGCAACGCCTGAAACAATTGTGATGCAACCCAAGCTTCTCCTTCGGCAGGCAAGCCATCGGCAACATAACCCTGCCCAAAAGGCTGATCCGCTATTTCCAGTTCACCACGCAGCGGATAACCGTCACTCACTGCTTTAACATCCACCAGGGTCATGTTGTCGCCAGCAAAAGCCATGGAATTGAAAACCACTTTCCAGGCTGTTTTCAAGTTCATTTGCCCGGCTTGCTCAAGCCATTCCTGAGGTATATCCCGTCTGGAACTTAATACTCTGTCAGCCGCCAAAAATTCACTGCTGCGCTCAGTCAATCCGGCCTGCAGCCGATCACTGAAAATAGATAACGAAAGCACGGCGGTCACCGACAAGATAATAGCCAGTGCCATAATGGTCAGTTCACCGCGCCTCAGCTCCTGCTTTAACAGACGAAATGAAATCTTATGCCACATCCTGAGCTGCCTCCGATAGCTGGCCCGCATCCATTTGCAACACGCGCTGGCAACGCTCTGCCAGCCGTTGATCATGGGTTACTACGACAAGCGTCGTGCCATAGTCCTTGTTTAAGTCGAAGAGCAACTCTTCAACCTTACCGCCGGTTTTCGCATCAAGGTTACCGGTAGGTTCATCAGCAAACAGAATTTTGGGTTGTCCAACAAAAGCCCGAGCAATAGCTACGCGTTGCTGCTCACCGCCAGACAGTTGGTTAGGATAATGGTGCCAGCGATCTTCCAGCCCAACCTTCGCCAGTAATTCTCTGGCTTCTTTCTCTGCGCCTTTATGTCCGGCCAGTTCTGCCGGCAGCATAACGTTCTCTAAGGCACTTAAGCTAGGTACCAGCAGGAACGACTGAAAAATGAAGCCGACTTTGTCAGCACGAACTTTTGCGCGCTGCTCCTCATCCAATTCGCTTAATTTTTCGTTCTCTATAAGAACCTCTCCGGAGGATGCGAGGTCTAAACCCGCCAGTAGTGACAATAACGTCGACTTACCTGAGCCGGAAGCGCCGACAATGGCTACGGTGTCACCGGCATTGATACTGACGTTAATTGGCTGCAGAATCTGTAATGGACCCTCAGAGGTGTCTACGGTTTTTTCCAGTTGTTGAGCTTGAATGAGCATAAAATGAAAAACTTCCTTTTGAAAACGTGTTTATTTTTAGCGCTATTGTTGGTTATACGCAGCGTTTCCGCAAATGTCTCACTTGTCGTTTTAGGTGACAGCTTAAGCGCCGGTTATGGGCTTTCTCAGGAACAAACCTGGGTTGCCGAGTTAGATCGCCGCTGGGAGAGCTCTCATCCCGATATTAACATCATTAACGCCAGCATTAGTGGCGAGACCACTCGTGGTGGTTTGCGCCGCTTAGAAGGCGTTTTAGAGCGTCATAAACCCGACGCATTATTTATTGAGCTGGGTGGTAATGACGGACTTCGTGGGTTCGACCTAAACACAGTTCGTTCAAATTTGAAACAAATCATCGACCAGGCGCAGCAACAAGGCGTTAAAGTCGGTTTGAGTCAGGTTATGGTGCCACCAAACTATGGCCAGCGTTTTGCTGAACAGTTCCAGAAAATGTTTGAGGAAGTTGCAGAAGAAAAAAATGTGACACTCATACCTTTCTTTATGGAAGAAATAGCAACAAATGCGGATTATGTGCAGGATGATGGTATTCACCCCACCGCGGAAGCCCAGCCAAAAATAGCTGATTTTCTGGAACCTTATTTACTGAAGTTGGCGCAGTAGCGAAAGCCAGAAACAAAAAAACCGCCTGCGGGCGGTTGATTTAAGTGGCGTCCCCTAGGGGATTTGAACCCCTGTTACCGCCGTGAAAGGGCGGTGTCCTAGGCCACTAGACGAAGGGGACCCATGGAACTTAATTTAATATATGCAGAAAAGTAATGGCGTCCCCTAGGGGATTTGAACCCCTGTTACCGCCGTGAAAGGGCGGTGTCCTGGACCACTAGACGAAGGGGACGCAGAAATTACTTTTTACATTTTGTATTTGAATGGCGTCCCCTAGGGGATTTGAACCCCTGTTACCGCCGTGAAAGGGCGGTGTCCTGGACCACTAGACGAAGGGGACGCAACAACCAAATACTTACTGCCAAATAGTGCTTTACCAAAACAACTTGGTGGAGCTAAGCGGGATCGAACCGCTGACCTCTTGCATGCCATGCAAGCGCTCTCCCAGCTGAGCTATAGCCCCGCACCTGACAGTCGCAGACTGCCTTGACAGCGGGGCGCATTCTATTGTGACCTGAGCTAATGTGTCAACTATTTTTTCTAAAAATACTTCTGTTTGAGCGTTTTTATGGCAGTTTGCTCAGTAATTCATCAAATCTTAACTTTAACCGCCTTTCGGCAACTTTTGGTGGTAAACATGATACACCTGCTCCATGCCTTCCCGGCTTGAAACCGATACATTCATATCATTAACCAAACCATTATCTAAACGATAGACCCAACCATGTATTGTCAATGACTCACCTTTGTCCCAGGCTTCCTGCACCATATTGGTTTTGGCCAGGTTTTTAACCTGTTCAATCACGTTCAGTTCACACAAACGATCAATCTGCTCGGTCTCGCCCAGTTGCTCTAACTCTTCGGCATGCTCGCGGTACACATCACGAATTGGATACAACCAGTGATCAACCAGCCCGTGAGGTTTACTCTCAAGTGCCGCTTTTACCCCCCCACAACCGTAATGACCCACCACAAGGATATGCCGAACTTTCAACGCTTCAATGGCAAACTGAATAACCGACAAGCAGTTAAAATCAGTCTGGATGACTTGATTGGCGACATTTCTGTGTACAAACAATTCACCCGGAGCCATCCCCACAATCTCGTTCGCCGGCACCCGACTATCGGAACAGCCTATCCATAGATATTGCGGGGATTGCTGCCCTACTAAGCGTTTGAAAAAATCAGGATCGTTCTTTACCTGTTGCTCCGCCCACTCTTTGTTGTTTGCAATCAAATGTTTTATATCTGCCATTACTCATCCCATCGTGGCGGTCGCCTGGCGTTATCAGGCCAGGCGTAATTTTTATTAGCATCAAATTACGCGTTTTCGCGGTTAGCAATAAATTCCAACGCCAGGTCTATACGTGCCAGAACGGTCTGCTGCGGAATTAATTCCAGAGTCACATCTAATGATGGAGAGTTGCCCCCACCCGTCGCGGCAACACGCAGTGGCATGCCCACTTTGCCCATACCAACATCCAAATCGGCAGCTGTCTGGTTAATTGCCGCCTGAATATTAGCAGCATTCCAGTCACTAATTGCTCCGAGCAGTTCTTTGGCTTTTACCAGCGGCTCTTTGGCTACCGGGCGTAAATGTTTTTTCGCCGCTTTTTCGTCAAACTCATCGAATGACTCAAAGAAGTAACGGCTAATGGCAGCCATTTCTTTTAAGGTTTTTACCCGATCAGCCTGCAACGACACAACTTGCTCTAGCGCTGGACCATTACTGGTGTCCACACCTATTTGGTCAAACTGCCATTGCAATTGCGGTGCAACTTGCTCCGCAGGCAAGGTTTTCATGTAGTGCTGGTTTAGCCAGTTAAGTTTTTCGGTATTAAACGCAGAGGCTGCTTTATTCACGTCATCCAGCTTGAAGTACTCCACCAGTTCATCGCGGCTGAATATTTCCTGATCACCATGAGACCAGCCTAAACGCGCTAAGTAATTTACAACCGCTTCCGGTACGTAGCCGTCGTCGCGGTATTGCATAACGCTGACTGCACCATGACGCTTCGACAGCTTCTTACCATCGTCACCTAAAATCATCGACACGTGAGCGTACTGAGGTACTGGTGCACCCAGAGCTTTCAGAATATTAATTTGACGCGGGGTATTATTAATGTGGTCTTCACCACGCACCACGTGCGTAATATCCATGTCCCAGTCATCAACCACCACACAGAAGTTATAAGTCGGCGTACCGTCAGTACGGGCAATGATCAAATCATCCAGTTCAGTATTAGCGAACTCAATGCGCCCGCGAATGTGATCATCAAAAACCACACTGCCGTCTTGCGGGTTACGAAAACGAATGACGTACTTATCACCGCCAACATTCGGGTTGTCCCGACAATGGCCATCGTAGCGAGGCTTTTCACCGGCAGCCATTTGCTCTTCACGCATTTTTTCTAAGCGTTCGGTTGAGCAATAGCATTTATAGGCTTTGTCTTCTTCCAGTAATTTGTCGATTAACTCCTGATAGCGCTCAAAACGCTGAGTCTGGTAATAAGGCCCGCGATCCCAGCTTAAACCTAACCATTCCATGCCCTCTAAAATGGCATCAATAGCAGGCTGAGTTGAACGTTCACGGTCCGTATCTTCTATACGCAGTACGAACTCGCCGCCCTGCGCTTTTGCGACTAACCATGAATACAATGCCGTACGGGCACCACCAACATGCAAATACCCAGTCGGGCTGGGGGCAAAACGCGTTACCACACTCATGTTTGTTCCTTTCTTTAAAACCAGTCAATTTTATGGGCGCAAGTTTATCAAGACTGAGCGCCTGACGCATCTGCTATTCGAAATGATTAAAATGTCAGCAAACGAACACAAGTTGGCAATTTTTATTTGACAGTTTAGATCTGCGCCCTATAATGCCACCTCGCAACGACGCAGAAGTGTCACAGTGAAAATGGTTGCTTAGCTCAGTTGGGAGAGCATCGCCCTTACAAGGCGAGGGTCACTGGTTCAAGCCCAGTAGCAACCACCACTTCTCTTCTTCCGTCAATTGCAGACCTTCAGGATGGTTGCTTAGCTCAGTTGGGAGAGCATCGCCCTTACAAGGCGAGGGTCACTGGTTCGAGCCCAGTAGCAACCACCACTTTTTTACTCTCTCAGTTCTCTATTTCTCCAGTATTAAATTTTCCTGATAAATTCCCTGATAAATTCCCTGACAAATAGTCCAGTAATACCCGTACTTTTGGAATCACCTGACGGTTTTCCGGATACAATGCCCATATACCATCATCGGGTTGCCGGTAGTCCGCTAATACTTCCTCTAGCTGTCCGTTAGCCAATGAGTCCGTTACATAATAGTCCGGCAGCATAGCCAGCCCCAGACCTTTCATAGCGGCGTCACGAAGCGCCAGACCATTGTTGCAATGCAGGTAGGATTCCGGACGAACCGTTTCCAGTTTACCCTCAACCTGAAAGCGCCATTGCCTGACCGTTCCGGTAAAACAGCGATGCGCATCCAGTGCGTTAATATCTTGCGGCCGATCAAACTCTTCAAAATAAGCAGGAGAACCTACTACAAAATGTCGGCGCGAGCCTAGTTTGCGGGCACGTAACCGAGGGTTACCCAACTGCCCTAATCTAATGGCAACATCGTAACTGCCCTCTATTAAATCGACCTGCTCGTTGGTTAACTGAAAATCCAGCCGGCATTCTGGGTAAATGTGTAAAAAATCATTCAACAGAGGTGCTATGAAACGCTCACCATAATAAACCGGTGCCGTAATGCGAATCAGCCCCTGCGGCTGCTGCGTTCGCTGCTGAATGGCCTGATCGGCGTCTCTTAAGCTGGCAACCAAGTGCTGACAATGAGGTAAATAAAGCTTCCCCTCTTCCGTTAAACTGACACTGCGGGTTGAGCGGTACAGCAGTTGCATCTGCAGCCGGTGCTCAAGCGCTGCTATATTACGGCTAACCTGCGCCACAGATAACCTGAGTTGCCGGGCTGCCGCAGTAAAGCTCTGTTGCTCAGCCACTGCCGCAAACTCACTGATCCCCTGCCATGGCTTCATCTCACACCCATTATTTCATTTATGAAAAAGTAATTTGCAAAAACAGTAGATTACCTGCTAATGAGAAAAAGTTAAACTTACGCTACGCTTTTACCTAATAAAATGAAAATCCAAGACTATAAGGAATTATTATGGAAACCATTAAGTCACGCGCTATGGTTGCCTGGGGCCCGGGCGAACCACTGAAAGAAGAAATTATTGACGTTGCGCCGCCGAAAAAAGGCGAAGTGCGGGTTCGCATTATAGCAACAGGTGTTTGCCATACCGATGCTTACACACTTTCCGGTAAAGATCCTGAAGGCATTTTCCCTTCTGTACTAGGTCACGAAGGTGGCGGTATTGTTGAATCCGTCGGCGAAGGTGTCACCTCAGTTGAAGTGGGTGATCATGTTATTCCTCTGTACACCGCGGAATGTGGTGAGTGTAAATTCTGTACCTCGGGTAAAACTAACCTGTGTCAGGCCGTTCGTGCCACTCAGGGTAAAGGCTTAATGCCGGACGGTACCAGCCGCTTTTCAAAAGACGGCGAGACCATTTATCACTACATGGGCACTTCAACTTTTTCTGAATACACCGTTTTACCAGAAATTTCACTGGCTAAAATTCCCAAAGACGCTCCTTTAGAAAAAGTCTGTCTGTTAGGTTGTGGTGTCACCACCGGCATGGGCGCGGTTAAAAACACCGCCAAAGTCCAGGAAGGCGACACAGTTGCGGTATTTGGTTTAGGTGGTATTGGTCTGGCCGTTATTATTGGTGCCGTACAAGCCAAAGCTTCGCGCATTATTGCCATTGATGTAAACGACGACAAACAAACGATTGCCAAAGAGCTAGGCGCAACCGACTTCGTGAACCCAACCAAGTACGACAAGCCTATTCAGGAAGTTATTGTCGATATGACTGACGGTGGTGTCGACTTCTCGTTTGAATGCATTGGTAACGTCGACGTTATGCGCGCCGCGCTAGAGTGCTGCCACAAAGGCTGGGGCGAGTCCGTAATTATTGGTGTTGCCGGTGCCGGTGAAGAAATCTCTACCCGCCCTTTCCAGCTGGTTACTGGCCGTGTATGGCGTGGTAGTGCCTTTGGTGGCGTTAAAGGCCGTACCGAACTGCCTGACTATGTAAAACAATATATGGACGGGAAATTTGATTTAGACACCTTTATCACTCATACCATGCCGTTAGAAGAGATTAACGAAGCGTTCGACTTAATGCATGAAGGTAAGTCGATTCGTTCAGTTATTCATTATTAATGGAGTCTGTAATGAAACAAGTTAGCGAAACCCGCTGTTTCGGCGGACGCCAGTTACGCTTTGAACATGACTCTGAAGTACTGAACTGCGCTATGCAGTTCAGTGTCTTTTTGCCATTACGCGCAGAAAAAGCAGAAGTTCCGGCGGTTTATTTTTTATCGGGCTTAACCTGCACTGACGAGAACTTTTCCACTAAAGCCGGTGCGCAACGGGTAGCAACGGAGCTCGGTATTGCCTTAATTGTACCGGATACCAGCCCGCGTGGAGATAACGTAGCTGATGATCCAGACGGGGCTTACGACTTAGGCTTAGGCGCCGGCTTTTACGTCAACGCTACTCAGGAGCCATGGAAAAATCATTATCAGATGTATGACTACATCGTTAAGGAGCTTCCGAAGCTGGTCGAAGCGGAACTGCCAATTAACGATAAACGCGCTATTGCGGGTCATTCCATGGGTGGCCATGGTGCTTTGGTTATTGGCTTGCGTAACAGCGACCGTTACAGCAGTATCTCTGCCTTTTCGCCTATTACTAATCCAACACAGTGCCCCTGGGGTGAAAAAGCCTTTAGTGCTTATTTAGGCGATGATCGCGAACAGTGGAAGCAATACGACGCTGTTGAGATTATTAAATCGAAAGGTCAGACATTGCCAATTCGGGTAGATCAAGGCTTAGCTGATGGCTTTTTAGAAGAACAGCTAAAACCTGAAAACCTGAAAGAAGCCATTGCTGAAGTAGAGGGTGGTGGCACCGTTCACCTACACGACGGTTACGACCACAGCTACTACTTTATATCCTCGTTTATCGAAGCCCAGCTTCGCTTCCATGCGAAGTATTTAAACGCGTAACACGCCGCCGACGTAGCCTGACATTTATGTCAGGTGAGATATCTCCCCTGATGTGAACATCAGGCTACACGCGGAATTTGATAACCGCCTGGCGTAATTGCTCTGTTTGATTGCGAACCTGAGCAACGGCATCGGCATTTGACTGCGCATCATTCGCTGCTTCCACACCGGCATCCCGCACACGGGTTATATTTCTGGCGGTTTCATCCACAACCGCCGATTGTTCTTCAACTGCCGTCGCGATAGATGCCGAACGGTCGTTAATTTTTAAAAGCTCCATATGGATGCGATTAAATAACTCATCGGACTCCGATGAATGCTGAGCACTCTCTTCACCCAGCTCATTGCACTCCTGCAATGTGGTGACAATAATCTGCGTCTGCTGGTTCAACTGACTGGTAATAGACTCAATTTCGCCAATAGATTTTTGCGTGCGTGAAGCCAGTGTCCGGACTTCATCAGCAACAACAGCGAAGCCTCGTCCCTGCTCACCGGCCCGGGCAGCCTCGATAGCCGCATTCAGTGCCAGTAAATTGGTTTGCTCTGCAATACCATTTATAACCGTCACTATTTGTGTAATTGAAGCACTGCGTTCCGCTAAGGTATTTGCTTCGCTCACACTGCTGTTTAAACGCTCTGCCAGATAACGAACCTTTTCAACGCCAGCTTGTACTGAAGTACTGCCATGCTTAGCCTGCTCGGACAAGCTGTTCACCTGCTCGGCAGTGTCTTCTGCATCATTCGCAATAGTATGAGCAGTGCTGCCCATCTCATTGATAGCGGCTGCAACCTGATCAACTTCGTGCGATTGCATATCCAGATTCTCAGACGTATGAGTGACGGTATCCGACACCTGCTGGGTTAACCCGTTAACCGTCTCAACTGACTCATTAATTTGCTTAATAACGTTACGGAAGTATCTCAGAAGTTCATTAAAGCTATCGACTAAATCACCTAATTCATCACTACGGAACTTTTCTGATACCAGAGTTAAGTCATTGCTACTCTGGACTTTTTTCATGTCTTCGCGTAACTGAGTTAGCGGCTGATTAATGGAGCGAACAACCCAGAACAGCATGGCTACAACAATAAATGCAATTGCTGCAAAAACCACAATAGGAACCCATTTCATGGTTGCCTGACGTGACTGAAGCAACTCATTGAGATTCTCATCTAACTCAGCTAACGAACTCTCCATATTACCGGCAATAATTCTGACTTCACCTTTAATGCCGGACTCTTCATCCAGGCCAATTTCTTTCGACAAGCTGGCATAACGGCCAAAGTCACGACGATAAGCGTCAACTTTGGAAGCCAGATTCGGCGATGCCGATAGCTCGGCTTTCAACTCATCCAGTAAATTGTTAACTCGGCCGAGGTACTTGTCGTCAAAACGCAGCATAAAGTCTTTTTCGCTACGGCGTATCTGCAACAGAGTTACCAACAATTCGGTTCGGTTGGCTGTATCAATAGCTTCTTCCAGCTCATGCGTCGCCGCCCGCAGCGCGCCATAGGCCCCACTATTTTCATCCAGTCCTCGTTGCTTAAACGCAGCAACTAAACTATTAAAATTTTCTTCATATTTTGAAACCTGCTCAGCAAGACCATCAATAAGTCGCGTAGAGCCCTCATCAGCAACCAGTTGGTTAAGCTGTTCTAACCTTTCAATCGTTACACTAACTTCTTGCTGTAGTTTATCCGCGTAACTTTCATCCATTCGCAAAAGGAAATCTTTTTCGGCACGACGCACTTGTAACAAACCGTTATGTACAGATTCCCGCAATTCACTGGCGCGATGCAGCTGACTAATTTGAGACTGAAAAAACATCATCAGCATTAGTAGTATGATAAAAGCAGCCGTTGTTACCGCACCGACAGAGAGAAGTTTATTGCGAATTGACATAAGGTAAGCCCATGTTTAGAAACTGGCGAAATAATAGTCATTGAACAAATGTTCTGCAATGATCTATTTTGTTAACAACTTTAGCTAAGCGACACGCTATGTCAAAGTAAGAGGTATCACTTACTGGGTAAATACCCTTATTTCAGAACCAGTTATAATCGCACCAAGCTCAAAACAGGATGCAGTAATGAAAGTTAATTCGGCAATACAAGCGTTATCAATTCTGAACGATGGAGATGTTATTTGGTGTCAGTCGATGGCGGCCACTCCCTACAAATTATTAGAGGGTCTGAAGGAAGTTGCCAAACAGCGTGTAAACTTAACGCTATTGCAATTGCATACGGAATACAGCGAAGCTTTAGGTGACCCGGAATTAAACGGGCATCTCAGACAACGAGCATTTTTTGTCGGAGCATCAACCCGCCAGGCCGTTAATCAGGGTCTGGCCGACTACGTTCCTATTTTCCTGTCTGAAATTCCAAAGCTGTTTCGTTCAGGCGAACAACCGCTGGACGCAGCTATTATTCAGGTATCTCCGCCAGATAAACACGGTAACTGCAGTTTAGGTATTTCGGTAGAAGCAACGCGAGCCGCCCTGCAAGTTGCAAAGAAGGTTATAGCCTGGATAAATCCGAATATGCCACGCACCCATGGCGATGCACTGGTTCAACTTAAGCGCTTCGATCGCTATTTTGAAGAAGCGGCACCGATTCCCGAGCATAAGCAACCGCAACAGAACCCTATTACTCAGAAAATTGGTGAGCAAGTTGCCGGGCTCATTAACGACGGTGACTGTTTACAGATGGGCATTGGAGCGATACCTGATGCGACTCTGGCTTGTCTGCATCATCATAAAGACTTAGGTATTCATACCGAAATGTTTTCAGATGGTGTGCTGCCTTTAGTTGAGCGTGGCGTTATTAATAACAGTCGCAAGCGTAAACACCGAGGACGCATTGTCACCACCTTTGCGATGGGATCTCAGGCATTATATGACTTTGTGGATGACAACCCGGAAGTGTTTTTCCTTGATGTTGAATACACTAACGACACGTCCGTTATTCGCCAAAATAAACAGGTTATGTCTATTAACAGCGCACTGCAGGTTGATTTAAGCGGTCAGGTTTGCGCCGACTCAATCGGTACCCGTATTTATTCCGGCGTTGGTGGGCAAATGGATTTTGTTCGCGGCGCCAGCTTATCCGAAGGTGGTCGCTCAGTGATTGCGCTACCGTCAACGGCTTGTGGCGGAAGCGTTTCCCGCATCAGTTCTCTGCTGGAACCGGGAGCCGGAGTCGTAACAACTCGCGCGCACGTTCATTACATTGTGACCGAGCATGGTATCGCGAATTTACGAGCCAAAAGCATGAGTGAACGCGCACGGGAGCTTATCCACATAGCCGACCCTAAATTCCGTGAAGAACTGGCTAAAGCGGCCTACGACGACTGGGGTCTGAACATAAGCTAGACTGTTTTCATCTAATATTGCCGTTAACTTAACGTCCAAACTGCGCTAGGCTATTTTTAAATAGCCTATTGCGGAGCGGAGGTCTTAATGAAAACAGTCGGCATTATTGGTGGCATGAGCTGGGAATCAACCAGCACTTACTACCGACGCCTGAACCAGCTAGTCAATGAACGACTTGGTGGCCTGCATAGCGCAGAGCTCCTGCTTGCCAGCGTTGACTTTGCGCCTATTGAAAAAATGCAAAGTCAGGGCGACTGGGACGCAGCCGCGCAGGCTCTTATCGGTAAAGCCAGACAACTTGAGTCCGCGGGAGCCGAGTGTATTGTTATAGCGACGAATACAATGCATAAAGTGGCGCCTCAGGTTGAAGCTGCCGTAACCATACCCTTGATGCATATTGTTGACGCAGTAGCCTCTCACCTCAAACAGAATAGTGTCCATAACGTTGGACTGCTTGGTACCCGTTTCACCATGCAACAGCCTTTCTACAAAGAACGCCTGGAACAAAACAATTTACAGGTTCTGGTCCCCGAGGAAGAGGACAGCATTACCGTCGACAGCATCATTTTTAAAGAACTTTGTCACGGTCAATTCACTGAAAAAGCCCGGGAGCATTATCTTCGCATTATTGATTCGTTAGCTGAACGAGGCGCGCAAGGTGTTATTCTGGGATGCACAGAAATAGGTTTACTGGTTCAGCAGGAGCATTCGGCTTTGCCTTTATTCGATACCACGGAACTGCACTGCCGGGCTATTGCCGACTGGATGTTGAAATAAGAGCAGGTTAACCATGACAGACCTAACCACAGACTTTTCTCAATTTTATGAGCGCGCTTGTCAACGCAAAGGCGGCGAAAACGCTATGCTCGCACGCATGCCGAAAGTTACACCTGCAGGCGAGTTGAAACAGCTGGATGATCGGGTCATTTTATCAACCATTACCCGTTGTATTTTTCGCGCCGGTTTTGTCTGGCGCATTATTGAAGCGAAGTGGCCGGGTTTTGAAGAAGCCTTTAAAGGCTTTGTGCCTCTTTACTGGCAACAAGTGCCCCCAGAAGTCTTAGAGGCACTTTCCAAAGATGAACGTATTGTCCGCAACCAGCAAAAAATAAACACCGTGCCCGCTAACGCACGAATGATTGTGGAAGTAGCCGAAGAATACGGCAGTTTTGGTCAGTTTCTGGCTCAATGGCCATCGAGCCAACAAGCGGAGTTGTTGCATTATCTTAAAAAGAACGGTTCGCGATTAGGCGGCGTTACCCCACAGTATGTTTTGCGCGAGCTTGGCTGGGACGGTTTTATTCTTTCCAATGATGTTATCACCGCGTTGACCAACTACAAGCTGATAGACGCTTCTCCCACCAGTCAAAAAGGGTTAAAACAAGCTCAAAGTGCGTTTAACCACTGGCATCAGCAGACCCAGTTACCTTACAGTCATTTGTCGCGAATTCTGTCTTACAGCGTAGGAGAATAGACGCTCGTCAATCTCTTGTCAGGTTAAATATAAAGCAATTGAAGCACTTAGCTATTAAAGGTATATTGCCCGCTTTTCTCAACCAAGGAGAGACTTATGAGAAAAGCTGTTATCGCATTGGCAATGCTGACCTTACCTGGCGCAGTTCTAGCTGAGACCCCTAACTGGAATAAAGTTGATGCGTCCTATCTTGATACCGATGTTGGCGTTGACGGAGCTGGCGATCTTTCTTTCGACGGATTCAGAGTCGGCGGTTCGGCCGCTATTAATCCGGACCTCGTCGTTTTAGATAACCTTTTCGTATTTGCAGATTTCGACTCTGTCTCCAATGACGACTCAGGTTTCGATTTAGATATCGACTTTCTGTCAGCAGGTATTGGCTCGTACAAACACTTAACGGAAACAACGGATTTATACGCGACGGCGTCTTTTGAGCGAGCAAAATTTTCAGGTTCTGTCCAAGAGTTTTCTGCATCAGCATCTGAGAATGCCTGGGGTGTAGGCATTGGACTTCGTTCTATGCTGACTCCGAACGTTGAAGTTGACGCAAAACTCGATTATGTAGCATTTGACGAAGAACTTGTTCGCTTTAACCTTTCCGCTTTCTATCACGTTACGAAAAACTTCTCTTTCGGTCTTGGTTATGAAATCCATAGAGAAACTCAGGATTTGGATATTGACAGCCTAAGCGCTACGGTCCGCTATTCATTTTAATTCGTTACGTATCCACACCTACGAGTTTACCTGCTGCTGAGTCGGCAGCAGGTTCATATTCCCACTGGATAAATTACCGCCGGTCACCTATAAATAGAATGAGAAAATACTCGTACGACTGTACGTTACCGCAAGCCACTTTTTTCAAACAATTCCGGGGACTTTGATGAGCTCAACCAAAAATACTCTGATATTAGGCATCTCTCTAATCATTAGCTCTGTCGTTATTGGCCTCATAGGCTCAAATGCCGTGCTTGAGCATAAATCGATGGAGCGCAGTGTGACCGTAAAAGGGTTATCCGAACGAGAATATCTTGCCGACACAGTTATCTGGCCTATTCAGTTTACCGCGGCAAGCAACGATTTATCAGAAATTTATGAAACTATGGAAGCCTCCAATGAAAAGGTCATCGCCTTCTTACGGGAGAAAGGCATTGAAACGGACGAAATATCCTCGTCTGCGCCTTCCATTACCGATAAATCTGCCCAGCGTTATGGTTCATCTCAACCGGCAGAGTTTCGTTATACTGCCACACAAGCCATTACAGTCTATTCCAATAAGGTTGAAGAAGTTCGCAGCGTTATGGGAGACCTTGCCGAGCTGGGTAAAGAAGGTATTGTTCTCAGCAGCGACGATTATCAGGCGCAACCTGAATACTTATTTACCCGGTTGAATGAGGTAAAGCCTGAAATGATAGAAGAGGCCACCAAAAAAGCCCGGGAAGTAGCAGAAAAATTTGCGACAGACTCGAACTCTCAACTGGGTAAAATCAAACAGGCACGTCAGGGGCAGTTTAGTATCAGTGCTCGCGACCGACACAATCCTCATCTAAAAAATGTGCGGGTTGTATCCACCATAGAATATTACTTGTCCGATTGATCTATTCGTTTCACAATGCGGCTAACTCTTTGCCAAAAGGCTTATTAGATAATGAAAAGAACGCTGCAGTATTTGTTTAAAGGGTTAGCCATTTTACTGCCCATTGTTGTGACCTTTGCGTTACTGCAATGGCTGCTAGTTACCATCGAAACCTGGCTTAAGCCTATATGGATAACCTTACTGGGTGAGTCTTCCTATTTTCCGGGGCTCGCCTTTATTAGCTTTTTAGCTATTGCTTTGCTTATTGGTTTTAGCTCCCGCTGGAATTTCATTGATTCTCTCTGGCAGCTTCCCGGAAAACTTATCAACCGGCTGCCACTGCTGCGCAGTCTTTACGGTACCATTAACGATGTCTTTGAAATGATGTCGGGCAAAAACTTCGCTGAAGAATCTGTTGTATTAGTCACACTTCCCGGCAGCAAACTGCGGCTTATTGGTATTGTCACCAAGAAAAGCGGAATTAAGGGTGACCGCCTGTCGGAATTGATGAAAGATGACCAGGTGGCGGTATTTTTGCCCATGAGTTATAACGTCGGCGGCTATATGGTCATTGTGCCGGCGGATTGTATCGAGTCACTGACTATGAAACCTGCCGATGCCCTGCAGCTGACAATAAGTGGGGGCCTGGGCAAAAATCACTCCGGCAAAACAGATTAAAAACTGCAGTTGAAATCAGCGCGCGTGCTGGTAAAGTTCGCGCTATGAAACTATCTGAACCCTGCCCTTGCGGCCTCGATAAAACCTATCAACATTGTTGCTATCCATATCATAATGGAGAATCACTTGCGTCATCGCCTGAAGCCTTAATGCGTTCACGCTACAGTGCCTTTGTCGGACGCTTAGCAGGCTACTTAGAAGCAACATGGCATAGCAGCTACCGCCCCGCCTTTCTCGATTTAAGCGACTCACCAAACTGGCTTAAATTGCAGGTTATTTCTTCCAGCGTAGATCAGAATAAAGGGCAGGTGCATTTCCGCGCATTTTATCGCGACGGAGATGATATTGCTTTTATGGAAGAAAAATCTGATTTTATTTTCGAAGACGGCAAATGGTATTACTTAACCGGCCAGACAACTTAAGACAGCTGCTGACCGGTTTTATCTAAAAATACCAGACCGTGGGTTTTAACATGCTTCTCATAACGAGTTACTGTTAACGGCTTAGAAAAGTAAAAACCCTGAAACTCTGAAAAGCCAATTTCGGTTAATCTTGTTAACTGAGACTTTTCTTCTACACCTTCAACGACACATTTAATTTTCAATTCAGAGCAAATATTAAAAATGCCCTTAACTAAGCTGTATTGTCGCCCGGATGTTTTTATGCCACGAAGCAGCGCTCTGTCCAGTTTTAACTTATCAATCGGGTAATAAGCCAAGCGGGTAACACTGGAATAGCCGACTCCAAAGTCATCAACCGATACCTTAAAGCCCCAGGACTTCAATTCATTCATAAGCTCTAATGAGTTGACCCTGTCCGACTCCAGACAGGTTTCTGTTAACTCCAGCTCTATCTGTGAAGGTTTAACCGAAAAATCGGCCAGATATTTGACCAGCTTCGAAATAAAATCGGGCTGAGAAAAGTCAAGCAGTGAAATGTTGATGGCTACGGGTAACAGCGGAAAATCATTTTTCTTCCACAGCGATATTTGAGCACAGACTTTCTGAACAATTAAGTCGGTTAAACGACTTATCATTCGGTACTCTTCTGCAATTGGAATAAAAATAGCCGGAGAAATGGAACCCAGTACAGGGCTGTCCCAGCGGGCAAGTGCTTCAAGCCCGACACAAGTGCCATCGGCAGTCACTTTCGGTTGAAAACAAACATCCAACTCGTCGTTCTGTATGGCTTCATCCAAAAGAATTGAGATTTCATGGCGTTCCATAAACTCTTCCGAGTTTTCAGTATCATAAAGATGATAAAACTGGTTCACAGAAGCAAACTTCTTCGCTTCCAACGCACGGGAAACAACAACGTCGGCGGTTTCACCATGCTTAGGAAACCTGGCCACACCAAACTGAAAAGACTGCTGACATTTAATACCCTGAAAGGTGTATTCTTTATCGAGAGAGTTTTTAATATCCAGTAAAACGTCTTTTAATTCGTTCTCTACCGTCTTTGGCAAAATAAACACCAGCTTATTTAACGCAATAGTCGCAGTTAAACGCGGCTGCTGTCTGTGTTTCTTCAGCCGACTGTAAGAGGACGCTAAGAGCTTTCTGATAACACTCTCACCATACTTTAAGCGCAAATAGTCTTCGCTTTCACTTTGTGCGACAACCACAAAGAATTCACGATCTGACTTAGAGATTAACTTGTTGCATTGCAACTCAAACCAGTCACTATTCGGTAAATTTGTCTGAGTATCCAGGTAACGCAAACGGCGGTTTTCCTGCTCTAAAAACGTCAGGTTACTCTCCAGCGTTTTCTCTTGTGTGCAATCAACAAATTCATAAACATAAGAGCTGGCTTCCGGAACCTCTAATCTCACAACCTGTTGGTATGTATGCTCATGACGAATAATCTTACCACCCGTGGGTAATTTGGCATGATTAATATCGGGAAACCAGTTAGAAATAGACTGACAACCACTTCTCGTCGACTCATCTAAACCAAAAATATCACCGGCCTGTTTATTAAAATCTGTAATTAACCCGTCTTCATTAACAATAACTTTGGGTCTTCTCGACTCGGCAAAAAACACCCGGTAAAGCGAGTTCTTACCTTTTAAGTAATCGTTAGACTTTTGAGTTTCCTGATTCAGACGTTTTGCAGCGACTATTGTACGAGCCACTGCGAGAGGAATACAGATGTTAAAAAACAGAAAAATAAGTCCCAAAATATATAGAGACGCATCAGGTAACTGTTCGTTAATTCCTGTCAATTCTGATAAGTCGATATCGTTAAGAATAATATAAAACGGCACAATATTAAGAATGCCGTAGAATAATGCAGCACGTCCACCTAAAAGCATCAACGCTATAAGTGGTGAAGCATACATAAACATTGAGCTAACTTGTGCAAGGCTCAAGTCGACTAATAAAAGATTACAGGACAAACTCGCGGCAATAATCATGACATGCAGAGAATGAGCACAAAAATGATAGTATCGAGTACTTAACCAAAATAGGGTCAGCATCACTCCCAAAAATGTGGAGGTAACGCCTATAGTGAAAATTAAATGCAACTCTAATAAAGGGACAAGCGTATCAATAAAAACAGCTAATGAAAGGAAAGCTCCCGAGAAAAGAATAATTCTTAGTGCGCTGACTCGCCAATTGGGAACACCATTTTCTGACGTTCCTTCGTCTTTAAGCAGAAAAAAGTTATTTAAGAAGTTCATGCCGGTCCGAATCAGTTCTCAGACAGCCATTAAAGAACGTTAAACCTTAAAAATCAACTCCCTTTACTTAAGTTACTCTATCTTAATCAGGTGCTGTCGATAAAAACGCCAGTGTCTGGACTTTATTAAATACCAACCACAAATAAACCAACCAAAAACAATTGCTGCTCGTCCAAATGAAAAAGCACCATGTTGCTCAATGAACAACCAGGAAATGAGTACGGCATCAAAAACTAAAGAAAGTAATAACAGAGGTTGAGCAAAACGCATTAATCTATTTGCCCAGTTAGGTTTGTCTTCGCCGACAAAGGTGGTTGCCAGCAAAACAATTAAGGCAGGCAGGCCAATCAGTAGCATCAGCCCGAACTGCTCTGAACTGGTGTAGAAGAGTTTCAATAATCGAGTTCGGTCTTCAGAAAAAGTCAGAGATATGATGGCGGCGACATAGCCACGCATTTCAAATAAAAGCACCAGCAGGAGTGAAAGCGGGATACTCGCCCGGCCTTCTTTATCCAGGTATCGTGCTCTCTCTACCAATCGCTGCCCGGCGCTTGTCGCCTCGCTGCCAGATTTTTTCATGGAAATAATAACCTACTGTATTCACTAAAGGTTCAATCAGAGCAATAGCACCACCAAGCACGACGTCACCTGTCATTAACCAGACTACGCCAAAGGCGATAGTAAAATGCATGATACCAAATGATACTGTCTTTACTGCGTCTTTCATAACAATCTCCCACTTCGACTTTTGTTAATTATTGCCGATTAAGATTGTTACAGCCAATTGATAAAAGCGATAACCCTGTTCGTTGCAGGGTATTTATCTTTAAACTGCTCGTTTAAGTTGTTCACGCAGTTCAGCGACTTCATCGCGCAGTTTACCTGCTTGTTCAAACTCAAGATTCTGCGCCGCTTTGTACATCTCTTTCTCTTTAGCGTCGATTTCTTTCATCACCGCTTTCGCGTCTTTGACAACCACAGTCCGGGCATCATACCCGGAGGCGACTTCAGCCAGTGCTTTTTCAGCCTTACTTTTACGAGCTTTAGCGGAACCCTGACCCAGATCCATCACGTCGGTGATGTCTTTATTCAGCCCCTGCGGAGTAATACCGTGCTCTTTGTTGTAAGCAATTTGCTTCTCGCGGCGACGGTCAGTTTCATCCATAGCGCGTTGCATAGAGCCGGTAATACGGTCGGCATATAAAATGGCGCGGCCGTTAACGTTACGTGCGGCACGCCCTATCGTCTGAATTAACGAACGGTCGGAACGTAGAAAGCCTTCTTTATCTGCGTCTAATATCGCGACCAGCGACACTTCCGGCATATCCAGACCTTCCCGCAGCAAGTTAATACCTACCAGCACATCGAACTTACCCAGACGTAAATCGCGGATAATCTCCATACGTTCAACAGTATCAATGTCTGAGTGCAGATAACGCACTTTTATACCGTGTTCATCCAGGTAGTCGGCTAAATCTTCCGACATCTTTTTGGTTAAAGTTGTCGCCAGAACCCGTTCGCCTAACTCTGTCCGTAAACGTATTTCAGACATTAAATCATCCACCTGGGTGGCAACCGGACGCACTTCTATCTGAGGGTCAATCAACCCGGTCGGTCTGACAACCTGCTCAACCACTTCATTGCCACTGCGCTCTAATTCATACTTGCCCGGTGTCGCTGACACATACAGGGTTTGTGGCGCTATAGCCTCAAACTCATCAAATTTAAGCGGCCGGTTATCCAGGGCTGATGGTAAACGGAAACCGTATTCCACCAGGTTTTCTTTACGCGAACGGTCACCTTTGTACATGGCACCAACCTGCGACACAGTAACGTGCGATTCATCAATAATCAGCAATGCATCATCAGGTAAATAGTCCATTAAGGTTGGTGGCGGCTCGCCCGGCGCACGACCCGACAGGTAACGTGAGTAGTTTTCAATGCCCGAGCAGTAGCCAAGCTCCAGCATCATTTCAATATCAAATTGCGTACGCTGATTAATCCGCTGCTCTTCTATCAGTTTGTTTTGCTTAAGCAGAATATCGCGGCGATCTTTCAGCTCATCTTTTATCTTATCAATGGCTTTAACCAGCACTTCCCGCGGCGTTACATAATGCGTTTTCGGATAAATAGTGGCACGCGCAACGTCTTTTTCCGTCACCTGCCCGGTTAACGGTTCAAAAAAGCTAATACGATCAACCTCGCTGTCAAACAGCTCCAGACGTACTGCTATTTCTTCCGACTCGGCCGGGAAAATATCAATCACATCGCCACGAACCCGGTACGTACCGCGCTCGAAGGCTGCGTCGTTTCGCTTATACTGCAACTGAGCCAAACGCCGCAGAACGTCACGTTGATCGATAATGTCACCGCGACGCAAATGCAGCATCATTTTCATGTAGGACTCAGGGTCACCCAGACCGTAAATGGCTGATACTGACGCAACCAGAACTACGTCACGGCGTTCCATCAGAGCCTTGGTAGCTGACAAACGCATTTGCTCTATGTGGTCGTTAATTGAGGCGTCTTTCTCAATGAAAGTATCAGTTGTCGGCACATAAGCTTCGGGCTGATAGTAGTCATAGTAAGAGACAAAATATTCCACCGCGTTATTGGGGAAATACTCTTTCATCTCTCCATAAAGCTGCGCCGCCAGGGTTTTATTGTGCGCCAGTATCAACGTAGGTCGCTGCGAGCGTTCAATAACGTTTGCCATGGTAAAGGTTTTACCTGAACCAGTTACCCCCAAAAGCACCTGATGCGCCAAACCGGCGTCCAGATTATCGAGCAGCGACTCAATGGCTTTGGGCTGGTCACCCGCCGGCTTGTATTTAGAAACCAGTTCAAATTTCTTAGCCACGTTCTCTCCTCAACTCGCGTGAAAACCACCAATACGCAATAACAGCAGTAAACAGATTAGCGACCACACCACCAATGAATAAACCGGTTAAGTCAGCGAGTAAACTCCCTAAATATGAGAGTGGTACGAATAAAACAAATAGACGAATGATACTTAACCACAACGCGTTCATTGGCCGGTGCACAGCATTAAAGCTGGAATTGGTCAGTATAATAATGCCCTGTAACCCGTAACCCAACGGCATAATATAAATAAAAAGCTTAACAATGTCCGCAACCGCCTGCTCTTCAGCAAATACCTGAGCTATCCAATGTGCGGTTACCAGCATCAGTAAATAAATGACCGCCTGAATGGCCAGCACGGCTTTTAACGCCGTCCGGTAGGCTTCTTTCACCCGATCAATACGATCCGCACCATAGTTCTGGCTAATTAATGGCGGCAATGACATGGACAACGCCAGTATAATGACGCTGGCCAGTGACTCCAGTCGGGACCCGACACCGAACGCTGCCACGGCCGGAGCTCCGTAAGATGCGACAATAGCAGTCATCACTGACATAGCTAATGGCGTCAGCATATTGGCGCTGGCTGCCGGCATACCTATTTTTAAAATACCGCGGGCTGACTTAACCCATGCTTGAAAAAAAGCTCGTCCACCCGGCGGTTTGGAAGAAACCAACTTGTTTCTGCGCAGTAACCAAAACACTAAAAAGACACCACTAAACCAGGAAATAACACTGGCAAGAGCGGCGCCCTCAATGCCCATAGCGGGTATTGGACCCCAGCCAAAAATTAAAATTGGGTCAAAAATGGCGTTTGCCAACCCACCGGAAGCCATAATAAGCGATGGTGTTCGTGTGTCACCGGCGGCCCGCAAAACCGCATTCCCAACCATAGGCGTAACCAACATCACGCAACCCAGATACCAGAGCGTCATATACTCTCGTATCAGCGGCATCAATCGTTCCTGTGCCTGCAATAAACTGAAAACCGGGTCCATCAGCAAATAGCCTATGAGTGCCAATGCTGCAACTAGTATGGCGGATACTGAAAGCGCAGAAAAACCATCAAAATGAGCTTCTTCCGGCCTGTCTGAGCCGTATTTACGGGCAATGACAGCAGAAGTGCCTATACCTAAACCTATGGCCAGGCTTATAACGGTGAAAGTAACGGGAAAAGTAAAGCTGACAGCCGCAAGAGGGTCTGTTCCGAGCATACTGATAAAGAAGGTATCGACAACATTGAAGCTAATAAGAGTAGCCACACCGAAAATAACCGGCCAGGTCATTTCCCAGAGTTTTTGTCCTACCGGCGCGCTGATAAGACTTCTTGATGCGTCGGCAGCTGCCATTCAATCCCTCCTCAGTTCGATAGCCAAATAGTGTACATGAGACTGTGCTTTGTGGCTACGGAGAATAGACTTTAGCCACTGCGATCCGTATAGTAATGGGCATTTCAACCCTTGCGAAAAACAGGATCTGAACGTGGATTATCAACTCTCTGATCGTATCAATGCGATTCAACCATCGCCGACTCTGGCGGTTACTCAAAAAGCCAATGAATTACGCCAACAAGGCAAAGATGTTATTGGTCTGGGCGTCGGCGAGCCAGATTTTGATACACCAGATTTTATCAAAGAAGCGGCTATTCAGGCGATTCGCGATGGTAAAACAAAATACACTGCGGTTGATGGTATCGACGAGCTAAAAGATGCAGTCATTAAAAAGCTGCAGCGCGACAATAACCTGAGCTACGAGCGCAAAGAAATTATTGTCTCTGCCGGCGGCAAACACAGTATTTTTAATTTGCTCAGTGCCTGGTTAAACCCGGGTGATGAAGTCATTATCCCCGCACCTTATTGGGTTTCTTATCCGGATATGACCAAACTAGTTGGCGCAGAGCCCGTTATTGTTAAAGCCGGTATTGATCAGCGTTTTAAGATCACACCAGAACAACTGCGCGAAGCCTTGACCGATAAAACCCGGTTAATGTTCATTAATAGCCCGTCTAACCCGGCGGGAACGGCATACACAGCAGACGAACTAAAAGCTTTGGCTGAAGTATTGCGTGACTATCCAAAGGTACTTATCGCCACTGATGATATGTATGAACATATCCTCTGGAGTGATTCGGCTTTTGCTAACTTCCCTATGGTGGCTCCGGATCTTAAAGATCGCACCGTTATCCTGACCGGAGTATCCAAAGCTTATGCAATGACAGGCTGGCGTATCGGTTATGCTGCCGGACCTAAACCTATTATTGCAGCCATGAAAAAAATGCAGTCACAAAGTACTTCAAATCCAACCAGCATCAGTCAGTATGCAGCGGCGGCGGCATTAAATGGTGACCAGAGCTGCATTGACACAATGGTAAGTGCATTTAAAGAGCGTCACGACTACCTGGTAGATGCCTTAAATAGTATCGACGGCGTTAACTGTGTGCCCGGTGACGGTACCTTCTACGCGTTCGCACAGGTTGACGAACTAATGGCTAAAGCTAAGGTCAGCAGTGACGTTGAACTTTGCGAAAAACTACTTACCGAAGCAAACGTGGCCCTAGTGCCGGGCTCAGCTTTCGGTACCGATGGTTATTGCCGCCTGTCCTTTGCGACCAGCATGGATGTATTAAAAGAAGCGGTTAAGAGAATTAAAGACTTCTCAGAAAGTTTATAAAATAAAGGTTTTGGCGCCATTTTCCTGAATGAGCGCCAAAACCCTATTAATTGAACAGTCATTCCAGCTCAAATCACGCCAATATTGCCCTTTTCTATTTTGATAGTTTTATTACAAATTACTAAAAGTTGACCTCAGATAAAGTCAATCAGATCCCGATCAATTTAAGCAATGTCAAGCCCGATCAACTTATTTTTAGAAAGATTTTTTGGCGCGTTTTTTAGTCAAATTCACTAAGAAATACACAAGTTGCTGATTCTTCAGGCATTGGTTGGTGACGTAATCACCAACATGAGTGTTTATTCATCAAAATAACATAACCCATTGTATTTTATAGAAATTAAATCACTGCGTTATTTTTTAACCAGACCTAAAAATGCCTTCAAACCCGCATGAGTCTTACGACTTAACAGAGTTAAACACAAGGTTATCCACAGATTCCGTGGATAAGATCATGTAGCCGTTATCTACTGCGACATTCAGATATCTGTGGATAATGAGATCAGCGATAAACATAGCACTTATGTTATAGATGAATATTTTACAGTTACTTGACATTGTCATCGACAGCGATTGGCGTATGTTTTAGCGCTAATATGATTAAAAAAGCTATTTTGTCGACTTTTTCGACAACCGAACCGTTTTCCTTTAAAAACCTTCGCAGAATAGTTGACACCCCTGCGTATGAGCTTTAATATTCGCAGCCGTTGAATGTTGTTCCCCAGTAGCTCAGTTGGTTAGAGCGGTGGACTGTTAATCCATGTGTCGTTGGTTCGAATCCAACCTGGGGAGCCAAGCAACATCCAACCTGTTCAATTCCCCAGTAGCTCAGTTGGTTAGAGCGGTGGACTGTTAATCCATGTGTCGTTGGTTCGAATCCAACCTGGGGAGCCACATTTAGAGAGAACCGCCTATACGGCGGTTTTTTCGTTTCTGGACCACAGCCCTGCACTCAGTTCAGTAACCGGCTGCTCAGCGCCTTTAGATATCCACTGAGCTAATTCATCTGCAACACTAGGCCAATATAACCGTTGCGGATTACGTTGGGTTAACCAGCTATCAATTGACACACTGTCGATTCGCTTAAGGACATGCGCCAACCCCTGCTCCTGCAGTATCTGCGCATTCCATTTTTGCTCAAACTGACCGGTCAAAGGTTTTACTGCAAGCGCTTTGCCCTGACTCAGAGCCTCGCAACTGGTTTCAAACCCCGCATTAGACAAAATAGCCGACGCCTTATTGAAGTGAGCGGCAAACTCCGCTCTCGAGGGAGGGTAACACTCAATATGACCTAAAGATTCGCGCTTTGCCAAAGGATGAAAAAAAGAAAACTCGTAATTATCTAAAGGCTGCAATTGTTCAATCACATGCCGTGGGTCTTCAAAGGGTAAATACACAACCACACGTTGCATTAAGCCACCACAGTTATTTTCTTCATGCCTGACCACAGGGGGAATCGCATTACCGGTTGAAAGCCAGTGCATACCGACAGGCTCTGAACAGGGCGCAAATGAAGATATCAGCTTTTTCTGCCACCAGGACAAACGCCGGAACAATTCAGGCTCTTGAAACGCATACTGACGACCCAAGCCAATACAGCGTACTCCGGCTTTCTTAGCCGCCCAGGCGGTTACGGGTTCATAATCTGTGATCACTAAATCGTAATTTTTTACCGGTAACTTTTTTACATCCTGCCAAAACTGACTCCAGTCGTTGTTCAGCAACGTCTTACGTCTTCGTAACCGCCCTTTTTCAGTGACAAAAGACAAACCCTGCTGCCACTGATAATCGCCGAAAACGTCCATATCGAATAAGCCGGCAACATCACGCCCCGATATCAGGTAATCAATATCAACATTATATTTTGCAAGAGACTTTGCCATGGTGTGACAGCGACTCAGGTGACCATTACCCGTGCCCTGTATACCATAAAGAATTTTCATATAACGAACTCCGATACGACAATAGCCAGCGAAGCGCCGGCAACAATATCGCTGGGGTAATGGACACCAACCACAACTCGGGAGGCACCAATGGCGGCAGCCCAGCCAAAACAGACTAAGCCAAGATTTGGGTAGTACTGATAGGTTACTGTAGAAAACAGAACCGCAGCTGCGGTATGGCCAGAGGGAAAACTGAATTTATCACTGGCGACAACCAAAGCGGCAAAGGATAAATTTAACTCACTGGGTCGCTGGCGCCGAAAACTGTTTTTCATTATCCAGTAAACCGGTAGCTCAAAAGCAAAGGCAAGTAACAGGTGGGCAAAATAGTCGTCGCCGGATTCGTCCAGAAGCCAGGCCATTAATGCAATAACCAGGTAACCGTAACCGTCACCACTGCGCGACGTCAGCAGTGCAATCTGTCCGGGCAAATCCTTAGCCCGCAAACCAGAAAATAAACAATAGCAATAGCGATCAAAACGTTGTAAATAACTGATTAGTACCATGTGGTTTAAAACCCATTTTGGCTTCAGTTGTAGCTACCTTGCCTAGCCTTTATGACACTAAATGAGCAGTTTCGTGAAGAAAGTATGACAATGCACAAATTTTCTCCAAAACACATGCCCTCTGTCTGTTGTTTATGGCGGCCAAAACACCGATAATATGCGGTCTTTGTTAAACACAGTATCCGGAAAGGTAAATGACCGATTACTTACTGCTACTGATAGGCACCGTGCTGGTTAATAACTTTGTACTGGTGAAGTTTCTGGGTTTATGCCCCTTTATGGGCGTTTCCGGCAAGCTGGACACGGCAATAGGCATGTCAGCAGCGACCACCTTTGTGCTGACCCTGGCCTCGGTCTGTAGCTACCTGGTTAACCAATACCTACTTGAGCCGCTCGACTTAATGTCGCTGCAAACGCTCAGTTTTATTCTGGTTATTGCTGTGGTCGTACAATTTACAGAAATGGTGGTACACAAAACCAGTCCTACGCTGTATCGGTTACTGGGTATTTTCCTGCCACTTATTACCACCAACTGTGCTGTATTAGGTGTGGCTTTGCTTAACGTCAACGAGCAACACAACTTTGTGCAGTCCATTGTTTATGGCTTGGGAGCCGCTATTGGTTTCTCGCTGGTACTTATTTTGTTCTCAGCTCTGCGTGAGCGCTTAGCTGCCGCCGACGTGCCGGTAGCGTTTAAAGGTTCAGCTATTGCGATGATAACCGCAGGGCTTATGTCTCTTGCCTTTATGGGCTTTAGCGGATTGGTGAGCGCTTAATGAGTTTATTCGGAGCAGTTATCGCGCTGGGTATATTAGCGCTGATATTCGGAGTGATTCTTGGCTTTGCCGCGGTTAAGTTCCGCGTCGAAAGCGATCCTATTGTCGACCAAATTGATGAAATTCTGCCACAAACACAATGTGGTCAATGCGGTTACCCCGGTTGCCGACCCTACGCACAAGCCATTGCCGACGGTGACGACATTAACAAATGTCCGCCGGGTGGCGAAGCGACCATAAAGCAGTTAGCCGATTTAATGGGCGTAGAAGCCAAGCCGCTGGATGATGCCCATGGCGAAGAAGACGTTAAAAAAGTCGCTGTTATCCGCGAGGACGAATGCATTGGTTGTACTAAATGTATTCAAGCCTGTCCGGTCGATGCCATTTTAGGTGCAGCGAAACAAATGCACACGGTTATCGAACATGAATGCACCGGCTGCGACCTTTGTGTTGAACCTTGTCCGGTCGACTGTATCGACATGGTAAAAGTAAAAGCAAGACCCGAAACCTGGCAATGGGATTTGGATACAGTGAAAGAGAACATAAAAGCCAATAGCATTCCGGTTAAGGTGGTGGAATGAGCGACGTGCAGGCAAACAAACATGACTTTAGCGCCAATGTGATAGGCCACTTCCCGGGCGGCGTTCATCCTCCTGAACGCAAGCACCCGGCCAGCAGCCAGCCCATTCGTAAACTTAAGTTACCGCAAGAGCTGATTTTGCCGGTGCGCCAGCACATTGGGCCTTCCGGTAAGGTTTTGGTTAAGGTCGGCGAGCGCGTCGATAAAGGCCAGCGTTTAACTGAAGCAGGGTTAAGTCAAGGATTACCCTTGCACGCTCCAACTTCTGGCACCATTGCCGCCATTGAAGAGCGCCCTACAGCACATGCATCGGGCTTGCCGGAACAGGCTATTGTCATTCACCCGGACGGCGAAAACCGCTGGGGAAATAAGCACGCACTGCCCGATTATCATGACGTTGAAATTTCACGCTTACTGGAACTGATTCAGGAAGCTGGTATTGCTGGTTTAGGTGGTGCAGGTTTTCCTACCGCTCAAAAGCTGGCACAACAAAAGCCTCTGAGACACCTTATTATAAACGGGGTTGAGTGCGAACCTTACATTGCCGCAGACGATCGCTTAATGCAGGAACACGCCGATGACATTATTGCCGGCATTCGTATTTTACAGTACATCACCCGTTGCGACTCGGTTCTGCTAGCTATTGAAGATAATAAGCCTGAGGCCATAAAGGCCATGGCAGAAGCCATTGACGACAACCCGCAAATACAGCTTAAGGTAGTGCCCACCAAATACCCTTCGGGTGGGGAAAAACAACTGATTGAACTGCTTACCGGGCATCAGGTACCGAGTGGCAAGTTGCCGATGGATATCGGTTTATTGATGCAAAACGTCGGCACAGCTTATGCCGTTAAACGGGCAATTATCCATGGTGAACCATTATTAGAGCGCGTGGTTACCCTGACCGGCGAGTCTCTGCAACAACGGGGCAACGTGTGGGCCTTATTAGGAACGCCAATTCAACACTTGCTGGATGAGTCAGGTTTTACCCCGGAGAAAAAGCAACGCATTATTATGGGCGGGCCAATGATGGGCTTTACCCTGCCTATTACGGAAGTGCCGGTCATAAAAACCACTAACTGTGTTCTGGCACCTACTGAGAAGGAACTTCCTTCTCCCGGACCTGAACTGGCCTGTATTCGATGCGGCGCCTGTGCCGATGCCTGCCCGGCAACATTACAGCCGCAGCAGTTGCAATGGTTGGCCAAAGCCAAAGACTACGAGTCACTGGAAAAACACAACTTGTTCGACTGCATTGAATGCGGTGCCTGCGCTTATGTCTGCCCCAGCCAAATTCCACTGGTGCATTACTACCGTAAGGCCAAAGCCGAAGTGCGTAATATTGCCCGGGAAAAAGCTAAGGCGGAACAAGCCCGTAAGCGTTTCGAAGCAAGACAGGAACGGCTGGAGCGTGAAAAAGAAGAACGCTTAGAGCGTCACAGAAAAGCCGCCGAAGAGCGCAAGAAAATGCAGCAGGAAATGCAACAAGAAGCGCAGCAGAAAAACAGCGACGAACCGGGAAGTAAAGCGGAAGAAAGCACTGAGAAACCAGCCGGTAAATCAGCTGCGGTTGCAGCCGCTATTGCCCGTGCTAAAGCTAAAAAGGCCGCTCAGGCTGCTAAAGAAAGCCCGGAAGAAAGCAACTCAGCCAAAGAAGTGAGTCATGAGTTTCAGAATTGCATCGTCACCCCATGGGCATAACCAGCGCAACACCAGCGAGATGATGCGCTGGGTTTGTTATGCACTGGTTCCCGGCGTACTGTTGCACAGCTACTTTTTTGGTTCCGGTATCTGGTTTCAAATTCTTCTGGCCGTGGTTACTGCAATTGCCGCCGAAATGGCCTGCACCGTAGCCCGGGAGCGTCCGGCATTTTCAGCCTTGCGCGACAATACTGCCATAGTTACCGCCGTTTTACTGGCAATTAGCATTCCGTCATTAGCGCCCTGGTGGATCATCGTTATAGGGACGTTATTCGCCATTGTCGTGGTCAAACATGTTTATGGTGGCATGGGGCAAAACTTATTTAACCCGGCCATGGCTGGTTATGTGCTTCTGCTGGTGTCATTCCCGGTACAAATGACCAACTGGTTACCGGTTTCAGCTATTAGTGAGCATTCGCTTAACTTATGGCAAACGTTGCACACCATATTGTTTGAATACACGCCAGCAGGCTACAGCGTTGAGCAGCTCCGTTCCGGTATCGATGGCGTCACCATGGCAACCCCTCTCGACAGTATAAAAACCGGACTGACTCAGGGTTATACACTAACTGAAATTTATCAGCGCCCAGAATTCAGTTACTTTGCCGGTGCCGGCTGGCAGTGGATAAACCTGGGCTTTTTCGTCGGTGGGTTACTCTTAATTCAGCAACGTATTATCAGCTGGCACATTCCACTCGGCTTTCTTGGTGGTCTTTGTATACCCGCATTTATCGCGCATATTTTCGCCCCGGACCTGATGCCCGGACCTATCGTTCACGCCTTAAGCGGAGCAACAATGTTAGGTGCCTTCTTTATTGCCACTGATCCGGTATCTGCGGCTACCTCTAATCGTGGACGGGTTATATTTGGCTTGCTTATTGGCTTCTTAATTTTTGTTATTCGCAGCTGGGGCGGCTACCCGGATGCAGTCGCCTTTGCTGTGTTGCTTGCCAATATGTGTGTACCGCTTATAGACCGTTACACGCGGCCTGTTGTATACGGACACGGAGACTGAAATGACGCTGAACAGTATGCAAAAAAACGGTTTATTGTTGGCGGCATTCGCAGTTGTTGCCACGTCTCTGGTTATTGGTGTGCAGGTGCTGACCGAAGACAAAATTGCCATGCAGCAGCAACAGCAGGTATTGCGCACCTTGAACCAGCTGATACCACCGACCATGCACGACAACGACTTGTATCAGTCCTGTCGTTTACTGGAGAATCCGGCATTAGGCAGCAGCAAGCCGCAACCCTTGTACCGCGCCTGGGTTAACGAAGAGCCAACTGCGCTGGCAGCAGAAGTTATTGCACCCGACGGCTACTCCGGCGCTATTCGTTTATTAGTGGCCATTAAACCCGGCGGGGAAGTCCTGGGCGTGAGAACTCTGCGCCATCAGGAAACCCCCGGTTTAGGCGACAAAATTGAAGTTGAAAAAAGCGACTGGATAAAAAGCTTTGCTGAGAAGCAAGTTCGCGGCGCAGACGATGACCGCTGGGCGGTGCAACGCGACGGCGGCATGTTTGATCAGTTTACCGGCGCCACCATTACGCCTCGCGCCGTGGTTTCGGCAGTAAAACGTGCGACTTTAGAACTTCAGCAACAAGCTGACGTTCTATTTAATGCCGACTTACCTCACTGTCAGGAGGTTCAGGAATGAATGAATACAAACACTTAACCAAGCAAGGCTTATGGGACAATAACCCAGCATTAGTTCAGCTATTAGGCTTATGCCCTTTATTAGCAGTTACCGCTTCGGTGACCAATGCGCTGGGTCTTGGGCTGGCCACCTTGTTTGTTCTGGTTGGCTCTAACATTACCGTGTCTCTGGTACGCGAATTTGTGCCATCGGAAATTCGTATTCCGGTCTTTGTTATGGTTATCGCCACTTTTGTCACCATTATTCAGTTGTTGATGAATGCGTATGTCTTTCAGCTTTACCAGTCACTGGGTATTTTCATTCCGCTCATTGTGACCAACTGTGCCATTATTGGCCGCGCCGAAGCTTACGCTTCGAAAAACCCATGGCAACGGGCCGCCTTCGATGGGTTGGCAATGGGCGCAGGCTTTGCCTTAGTACTGGTTGTGCTGGGCGCAATGCGCGAAATTATCGGTAACGGCACGCTGTTTAATGGCGCAGAACTCTTGTTAGGTGACTGGGCTGCACAATTGCGAATTGAGCTATTCACGGTGAATTACCCATTATTGCTGGCGATACTGCCACCCGGAGCCTTTATTGGTATGGGTTTTATTATTGCGTTGAAAAATAAAATTGATGCAGTACGCAGCGCCCGCGCTGAAAAGAAAACCGTTACCCGTGCACGGGTTACTGCCTGAAAAATATAACAACAAATGACTTATTATGAATAAAACCAAGCGTTACGAAATTTTAAGCCGACTACGGGACAACAACCCCAACCCAACCACAGAACTGGAATATGACTCACCTTTTCAGTTACTGATTGCGGTCTTGTTATCCGCTCAGGCTACCGACGTTGGTGTTAATAAAGCCACTCGTAAGCTCTTTCCCGCAGCACCTACCGCAGAAACAATGCTAGCTCTGGGTGTGGATGGCATAAAAGAATACATAAAAACCATCGGCCTGTTTAATTCCAAAGCCGAAAACGCTTACAAAACCTGCAAAATTCTGGTTCAAGAATATGGCGGCGAAGTACCGGAAGACAGAGCTGCACTGGAAGCCCTGCCTGGTGTTGGTCGTAAAACCGCAAACGTGGTGTTAAATACCGCCTTCGGCTGGCCGACTATTGCCGTAGACACGCACATATTCCGCGTGTCTAACCGCACCAAACTGGCACCGGGAAAAAACGTCAAAGAAGTAGAAGAAAAACTGATAAAAGTGGTACCGGCTGAGTTTAAGGTCGATGTGCACCACTGGTTAATTTTGCACGGCCGTTACACCTGCATAGCCCGCAAGCCACGTTGTGGTTCCTGCGTTATTGAAGACTTGTGCGAGTTTAAAGAAAAAACCAGCGATTGAGCTTATTACAGCTCAATCGACGACGGTTTTGTCAGTTGCACAATAACGCGGCGGTTAATCTGACGGTTTATCTCATTGTCATTGGATTTAACCGGACGATCTTCACCGTGAGCAACGGTTTTAATCCGCTCGGCGTCTATACCACGCTCAACAAAAAACTGCTGAATTTCTTTCGCGCGCTGTTCGGTTAATTCCTGGTTCGGCCCACGCGCACCAAGCGAGTCAGTATAGGCATCCACCAGAACCAGTTCCAGCTCATTATCCACCTGAAGATAATCGCTAATCTGTTTAAGCTTTCGCTGCGAGGACAAAGTCAGCTTTTCGCTGTCGGCTTCATGGTTAAGCACCGTGTACGCAATATCATCAAAGCTGAAAGGCAATAACGCATTTACGCAGCTCATAAAGTCATCATAAGTACGACGAAAATTCACCGACGACAAAGACACTGCCACCTGATCACGGTTGTTGTACCAGTCATCATAGAAAAACGTGGGATACCGCCCTTTCTCCAGCTCGCTTAACAAAGTCCATGCCAGTTGTTTTTGCAGCTCACCATCAAACTGCTTATACAGTTGCATATTACCAATGCGGTAACTGGACTCACCGGGCTGCCAGCGCGGCGGCACCGACTCAATAGCAGACACACCATAGCTGTCCGGTAACTTCTGCATCTCCATTTTCATGCGCAAATTGAGCTCTTTGCTGGCTTCACTTTGAAACCGCACCTTACCGTAACGAGGAATTTCATGTTCCATCTCACAGGCTAAGCGGTTCTTTTCACTGATCTGCCAGGCGGAGTTATCCAGGTTTGCACTGTAGTGCCTGACTGAGTTTGCTTGTGCCTGCCCGCTTAATAGCAGCAGCGAGGCTGAAACAGCAGTCAACATCGGCCAATTTTTCATAAGCGCCCCTGATTTATTTCTGATACGTCTGTTATCGGCAAGCATTGCGGTTGCTTTAGTATTTCTGCAAGCAGAACTCCGTTATCTTTGGCATAATGGCGTTATGTTTTATTCACTACGGAAATTCTATGTCAGACAGCTCTAACTCGCTTATGAAACAACGTTTTCGCGGCTACATGCCGGTAGTCGTCGATGTCGAAACAGCGGGGTTTAACGCAAAAACCGATGCGTTACTGGAAATAGCTGCAGTCTTGCTGGATTTCGATGACGACGGAATACTCAAGCCGGTCGACTCGGTTCATTACCACGTAAAACCTTTCGAAGGTGCCAACATTGAACAGGCAGCTATCGACTTTAACGGCATTGATCCGCACTGCCCCTTGCGCGGCGCCGTAGAGGAAGGTGAAGCGCTGCGTGAGCTTTTCAAGCCTATACGAAAAGCGCAGAAAGCTGCAGGTTGTCAGCGGAGTGTTTTAGTGGGACATAACTCAAACTTTGATCACGGCTTTATGATGGCCGCCGCTGAGCGTGCCAATTTAAAACGTAACCCGTTTCATCCTTTTGTCAGTTTTGACACCACGTCGCTTGCGGCAATGACCTTAGGGCAAACTGTACTGATTAAAGCATGCCAGGCAGCCGGTATTGAGTTTGACAGCAAACAAGCACACTCAGCCTTGTATGACACCGAACGCACCGCAGAGCTCTATTGCTGGATGATTAACCGCTGGAAGGAATTGGGTGGCTGGCCGCCGGAATCGCGTCAGGATAAAAGTTAACTTTACATACGAAATTCAGACATAAAAAAGCCGCTCAAACGAGCGGCTTTCTCAATTCAGTAAACGCTTACAGTTTGTCAGCGTTTTTAGACAAGTAAGAAGCAACGCCTTCTGCGTTTTCTTTCATGCCTTCTTTACCTTCTTCCCAGCCTGCTGGGCAAACTTCACCGTGCTTCTCGTGGAAGTTCAGTGCGTCAACCATACGCAGCATCTCGTCGATGTTACGGCCTAATGGCAAGTCGTTAACTACCTGGTGACGAACCATGCCTTCTTCATCAATTAAGAATGAACCACGGAACGCAACGCCAGCTTGTGGGTGTTCAACGTCGTACGCTTTACAAATGCTGTGACGAACGTCAGCAACCAACGGGTATTTCACCTGACCAATACCACCAGCGTCGGTTGACGTATTACGCCATGCGCTGTGAGTAAACTGAGAGTCAATTGATACACCGATGACTTCTACGCCACGTTTTTTGAATTCGTCTAAACGTTTGTCAAAAGCAATTAGCTCTGAAGGACATACGAAAGTGAAGTCCAACGGATAGAAGAAAACCACTGCTTTTTTGCCTTTGATGGCATCAGACAGTTTGAAATCTTCAACAATTTCACCTGAACCTAATACTGCTGCTGCAGTAAAATCAGGTGCCTTACGACCTACTAATACAGACATCGATTCTCTCCATTTAATGTTGAGTGTGTTAAATCTTCACCTGTAGTGATGGGGATGCCTCAACGAAAAAACAAGGTCACTCACGACATTCACTACAGACTGTCTACTATTTGCTTAAATTCTATTCAGCTGAAGGCTACTTATTCCGCTGAAGGCTCTTTATTCAGCCGAAGGCTCCGGATGACGCTCTGCAACTTCAGAAACCAATTCTTGCAGTTCGCCGTTCTGGAACATTTCCATAATAATATCACAACCGCCAACCAGTTCACCCTCAACCCAAAGCTGCGGGAAAGTCGGCCAGTTTGCGTATTTAGGCAATTCTGCACGGATATCCGGGTTTTGCAGGATATCGACGTAAGCAAACGCCTGCCCACAGCCCATTAAGGCTTGTGATGCTTGTGAAGAGAAACCACAGCTAGGCAACTTCGGAGAGCCTTTCATGTACAACAGGATTGGGTTTTCTTCGATTTGCTGCTTAATTCTGTCAACCGTTTCCATAACACCTCTGCTTAATATAATGGTTGATTAAAACACTCAGGTATTTTAACACAGCCTATAAAGTTTTGTCCTAAATTGGAAGATTTCCTTGAAAAGCAATCCAGTCAGCCCTATATATCGTAAGGTATAACAAGAAAAAACCTGCGCAAGTTAATGTGCAGGTCGAACATTTGCACTCATAAAGAACGGAGAGAAAAAATTATGGCATTTGAACTACCGGCTCTTCCATACGAGAAAAACGCTCTGGCACCGCACATTTCAGAAGAAACTCTGGAATACCATTATGGTAAGCATCACGCAACTTACGTGAGCAAACTGAACGATGCGGTTAAAGGTACCGACCTTGAAAGCAAGTCTCTGGAAGACATTATTAAGTCTGAAAAAGGCGGCCTGTTCAACAACGCTGCACAAGTATGGAACCACACTTTCTACTGGAACTGCCTAAGCCCGAACGGCGGCGGCGAACCAACAGGCGCGATTGCTGACGCAATTAACGCTAAATTCGGTTCTTTCGACAAATTTAAAGAAGAGTTCAACGCAAGCGCTGCCGGCAACTTCGGTTCTGGCTGGACATGGCTTGTTAAAAAATCTGACGGTTCTGTCGATTTACTGAACACTGACGACGCAGATACTCCTGTCGCTCACGACGGCGTAGAAGCTCTGCTGACCGTTGATGTTTGGGAACACGCCTACTACATCGACTACCGTAACTCTCGTCCTAACTACTTAGAAGCTTTCTGGAAGCTGGTAAACTGGGACTTCGTGAACAAAAACTTTGCGTAAAGCAAACTTGTGAATGATTAAGGAAGGCGCCGAAAGGCGCCTTTTTTGTTACTAAAATATCTTGTCCAACTGCTCACGATAACGGTCAAACGCTTCAAACTGCGGCATATGGCCAAGGCCTTCCAGCTCATACAAATGACCATCGGGAATCTGCTCTACCACAGTTTCGCCTAGTTGGTCGTAGCGGCCCAGCTGATAATCAACGCCTTCTTTTTTCCAGCCACGGCCGGGGCCGGTGGTGTCCCGGGTTCCGAGAATTAGGTGCGTTGGTACCGTTAATTGGTCAAACTCGTTAGACACATTACCGGTAAAAATCATGTCGTAAGTCAACGCGTTATTCCAGGCGACCAGATCCCAGTCATCGCCGTTTATCCAGCCTTCGTGAATTTTAATTAACGCTTCGTAATCCTCTGACCATTTACCGTCATAGTAATTTTTCTTCTGATAGGTCCGGACTTTATCAATGGTTTTGCCCTGCTCTTTCTCATAAAAGAAGGCAGGATCTTTGTATTGCACATAACGCAGATAGTCTTCCAGGCCAACAGGATTAACCAACACCAGCTTTTCAACCATATCGGCATGGTTTAAAGCAAAGCGAGTAGCGAGCATACCGCCCATGGAATGACCCATAACAATCACTTTGTCCAGGCCCTGCGACGCCAATAAGCCTTTCGTATTATTGGCTAAAGCTTCAAAAGAAAACTGATAATGCTCCGGTTTGGAGGACTTACCAAAACCGATTTGGTCCGGCATAAGTACCCCGTAGCCTTTTTCGTGAAGATAGTTAGCGGTCTTTTCCCAGTAATCGGCTGCGAAATTCTTTCCATGCAGCAGCAATACGGTCGGCTGACCTTCTTCCGCGGGTAAGTGCATGTAAGCCATTTCCAGTTTCTGTCGCTGGCTGTCAAATTCAAAGGTATGAACTTCAAAAGGGTAAGAATAACCACTCAAGCGAGCGTCGTATTTCGGGGCATGGGTCGTCAGCAGAAGCCGACGCTGTCAGCCCGAATAGAAAAACGGTAAACACGGTATAAATCCAGGTACGCATGTGCAAGTCCTTAGTTTAACTTATAGTCGTTACTATCTCGGTCAGCATTTAGACACGATAGTTCCTTTCGACGACATCTGCAAAACTCAAGAGTACACACCGGACTAGCCGAATAGGTAGGTATCAGAGATCACCCTCAACTTTATTGAGTATCAAGCTGCGATGGATAATACCAAGTTCAAAACGACTATCGTTGGCATTAACCGTGTTATCACCAAGAAGGAAATATTCTTCCTCGCCTGTTGTATATAAGCTATTAGAATATTTTTTACGTTTTATAACAGCACTAGCTGGCAAGTACTGCACTCCAGACTCAATCAGCTTTTCTGGTAGCTTTACTTTCTCATCATTGATATAAACGCCATCTTCTTCGAGCTGAATCGTTTCATTAGGAATACCTACAATTCTGAAAACCAAAAGATTAAATTGCTGAGGATTTTTCACGGCAACCACATCCCAGCGGCTGGGTTCATAGCCGAAAGACGAAAGAATCCCTATTTCAACTGTCTGCCCGGCTTTTATTGTCGGCTCCATTGAGGAACCATTTTGAACGAATTCACGGCTAAAAGCAGAAACACTAAACAATATCGTAATTATTAAAAAAACATTTCTTCTCATCTTTAAGCTACTTAATAACCGTTATATTTTTGCTTTCAATAATTGGTGAAAACGACTCAACCAGCTGTTCGTTAAGACCTTCTATTTCCTGAATATTCTCCAACTTATCTAAGTCGCTTAATGACGACACCTCAAAACGATCATCTTCTCCATCCCAGAATGGTACTAGCTGGCTATAAATTTCTCTTGAAGCGTCATAACTTAAATGAGTAATACGGGACAGTAACTCTTGCGGAATAGCCAGCCCTCTCATGTAATCCAGAGCCTCAGGTATGCTTTCATAACCTGAAACTGAAATTTCTCTGGCGTCATAGGCTTTAGCGAAGTCTCTTAAATTAAATTCAGGAGACAACAACTTATGAATGTACATGAGCTCATCAATAACAATGAGTTTAAAGTTTAAATCTTCGAACTGAGCTTCACCGCCGGTAGGAAGCTCGTAAGCCGGGCTCAAATCCCGCGCCAGCAAACTCGCTAACTGCGTAGCAGCACGACCCTTGCCATTGGAGGCCAGTAATTTCGCCAGCTTCCCAGCCACTTTTGAGCGAGTGAGTAAGGTTTTAACCGAGTCATTATCGTCCCGCTCCAGAGCAAATAGACAATTAATTGCATGCTCGTTTTGCTCATCAGTCCACTGTCTGACGTTAGGCTCCAGATAAACGAGTATTTGATTTAGCTGCTGAGCCGGATATTCCTCAGAATCGAATAAGTCAAAGAAAAGCCGCCAGGCCATGCCATCATCGTTTTCAGCAACCATAGAGGTTATATATAAATCAATGAGCCGTGCCGCAACCTGAGGGTGTTCATTAGAGCGTTGCAATACAGACAGAATCAAGCCATTACCGAAGCTGATGTCTCTTTCGACACAGCTAAGCACCCATAACTCATAATTGGAGGGGCAGTTGTCTGAATGATAAAAACAGGTCGTTAAAAAGGTTTCGACGAGCTTGTAACCCGGCTGAAGGCCTGATTTATCAACCAGCAAACCTTCGGCATTAGAAACCGCTGATATTTTCTCGTAGATTTCGCTGAGAATAGGTTGCGACTCATCAAATACTTTTACCAGCTCACGCGGGCTCGGTGCGCTTCCATCGCTCTGGTTTAGTAGCAGTAACCATTGATACGCAGCCTGACACTCTTCTTTCTTGTTATAGTCCAGAGAAAGCAGTCGGCTAGACCACTCGTTAAATATAAATTTCGCACTCTCTGCCGATTTAGCCGCTTTTAAAAAGTACGTTCCAATAGCCGCAATAAGCTGACCTCTTTTCTTGTCACGAAGGTCAATATTGGCTGCCAACGAGAACAACTGGCGTACGAGTGTATGCTTTGCTTCATCATCATAAGCATTAACGTTCTGCGAGAGCTTACCAATAATGCCTAATGTTTTTTTGCTACCGGACTTAATCGCAAAGTTTAAGTCTCGGTCAGGGCCTTCAACTGCCTCAAGAAAGTTTTCGAATACCATTAAGTGCCAGCCTCAAAGGGTTGTTATTTATATTTGAGAATTTCATTAAATGCGTCATCGCTCAGTATCAACGGAGCCATAAAGTCCCGTACGTACTCTTCTCGTTCCCGGGGGGCGGCCTCGCTCCACCAACCTGAGTCAGCTATATGCTTAAGAAGTAACTTTGTTTCCAACCGGTTCCTGTCGGCGCGCTGCCACTCGAGCCAGTCTTGAGCTCGATTTTTCTGGCCTTCGTTGAAACTGGATGAAACGAGTAAATCGAACACCTTAAAAGCCAGACTTGCCGTCAAAGGGCTACCTTGTGCGTCTTTGAGAGAAGAGTATTCGTCGAACTTAACGGCCATTAGCGTCTTATGTAAGGCCAGAAGCTCATAGTAACTTTCAATTTCAATGTTCATTTATCATACTCTAAAGAATCTGGCTGCATTTCAGCAATGAGCTCAATTTGCTAAACCTATTCATCGCTTTCAACTTCTATACTTTTACAATACTTATAGTAATGCTCTATAGAAGGTTCAAAGTCCTCTTTTTCTAACGTTTCGTGATTATAAAAGTAGACTTCCTGATCTTCAGATTGCTTAGATATGAAATAAAAATTGCCGGCACCATCTTCCCCGATGATCCAATAATCGTCCGGCCACTGAAATGAATTAGGAAACCATTCAACTTCAGATTCTCTCACCAGCAAGTTAATCCCTTCATGAACTTCGAGTTCGGTTGGAAGAGCAAGGATGGTATGGCTGTACTCATGCAAATTGCCATACAGGCCATCTCTTTTTAGCCATTCTTTAAATTTTTTGGGGATATCTTCAATTTTAAACATAACGTTCCTTGTACTTCTGGCTAAAAGCGCAGACGTGGCTAATACCACTATCCTTATTCTATATTTTTAAAGTGAATTCCATTTCTTATACTTTTTCTTTTACGCTAGTTCAACGACGTTGACTATTTCTTTTCAGCTGTACGGCCCGGTAAGGCATCAATAGAAGCCAAAATCTCACGTGTGATTTTTTCGCGTTTTGCAAGATCAGCCATCCGATTCGGTGTGTCTATGTTCAATGCGAAAAACACCGGCCCCTCACGCCATTCCACCCAGCCTACCCACCAGCCAAAGCGACCTTCCCAACCGGTTTTTGCTCGTAAAATCCACTTCCGGTCAGCTTCAACAATCATCAGATCCTTTATTAGCCGCTGATGTTCTACCGCAAAAGGCAGTTCGTTACGGTAAAGCCTTTGCAAAAAGGCAATCTGTTCATTGGCAGAAATAGCCAACTGACCATCCAGCCAATAATTACGGACATCGTCAGACGGAGCTGCATTCCCATAATCAATACGCTTTAAATAGCCTTTCGCTTTTTCGGCTCCCATATCTTCTGCGAACTGCTGATAAACCCAAACAGTTGAGTTACGTATAGCCGAGCGCAGGTTCTGGTCACTATTATGTCCGGCAAAACTTCGCTCTACTCCGTCCCACTTAAACACCTCAAACTCGTCCTGAACGACGCCAGCATCAAGGGCAAAAAGCGTGTGTGGGATCTTAAATGTTGACGCAGGTGAAAACGGTTTTGCAGCTCTTTCTTTATCGAACACAAATGTCGTCTGGTCATTTTCACGTCCATCGACTACGACAATAGTGCCCTGAACTTCATATTTTTCGAATACGCTTCCCCAATCAGAGCGCTCCTGAGTCTCCGCACACACGGGAACGGCAAAGCTCAATATAAAAAGCGTAAATAAGCTAAGTTTCATGTTGTCTCCAAAAGGTCTGGCGCTGCGTTTTTATTCTATGGCTTAATTAAAGGGCATCTGTGGAACTTGTGCTATAACAGTCCTTGGGTTCCACAACTATTTACTACACCATAGCCAGTAAGAGTACCGCAATAAAATTTACGTTACACGAAAGTGACGCTGGCCGCTGAGGCGGCTACACTGTGCATTATTACTCGCTTTAACGGAGGCTCTATTATGCACGGCAGCTCACTTGGTCAATTCGGCAACTATCTGCGAGAAAAATGGGCCTCTCCGCGTCGCATTCGGTTCTGGCTGTTGGTACTGGTTATTCTCTACACCTTGCTGGGCTTTTTTGCCCTACCCTGGGTAATCCAATACGTTGCGGTGAATACGGCTAAAGAAGATTTTGGTCGCGAGTTGCGCATAGAGTCGGTGCACACTAACCCGTATACACTAACGCTTAGAATGAACGGCGTTACGCTAAATGACAAAGATGACCGGCAGTTACTTGGCTGGGGTAATCTGCTTGTCAACCTGGAATGGTCGAGCATTATTGACCAAACCTGGACTTTCGAAGCAATTCGCATAGACAAGCTAATGATTCAGGAAGAACGCTTTGTCTCAGGTGAAACGCGCTTCTCCCGTCTTGCCGCCGAAAGCTCTGGCCCAGAAGCTGGGAAAGAAAAAGCAGAGAAAGAAGAGTCTGCGGAAATGCCTGCCTTACGCATCAGAGACTTTAAGTTGGAAAACGGCATTCTGCGTTTTGCTGACAATCTAAAAGACGTAACAGCAGCTGACGACGCCGAACCCAAACAAGTGTCTCTGGCTCTGCAGAACATAGGCCTTTCCGTAAAGGATTTCACCCTGCAAAATGACGCGAGCTTCCCGCTACGCCTGAATGGTCAGCTTACAAAGGGCGGTAAACTCGCCTTCGACGGAACTTTTCAATTATTGCCGAGCCCAGCTCTGGAAGGAAATGCCGAAATTAATGAGTTGGCGTTTAAGCAGGCAGCCCCTTACCTCCAGCAATTTATGAACGTGCAGCTCGAAAACGGAACCCTGACCCTGAATGGACAAATGAGTACCAATGCACAACAACCTTTTGCTTTTAAAGGCTCTGCCAGTATTAACACGCTGAATATCAAAGAAGCCTCTAACGACGAGACTCTCCTTGGATGGGATAGCCTTCAAACCGAACAGTTTGATTTGAACATAGCAAGCAAAGAGATTGAAACAGCGCCCATTGTCGTTAAAGGCTTGTCTGGCCGGGTGGTCATTAACCAGGACAAAACCACTAACTTCGGACAACTTGTCGTTGATGCGCCAGCCGACACAAAAGGCGATACAAATAAAAGCGAGGAAACCGAACCGTTCGGTATCACTATAGAAGGTGTTGAGCTCTCTGACGGAGACGTTCAGTTTTCCGATAACTCTCTGCCGCTGCCCTTCTCTACAAGTATTCACACACTAAGCGGAGAAGTGTCTACTTTGAGTTCCGATTCGTCTGAGCCTGCACGGGTGAAGCTTGAAGGCGAAGTAGCAGAATATGGCCTGGCACAGGTAAACGGCACCGTTCACGCCTGGCATCCAATGCGTCAGACTACTATTAATATTAGATTCCGTAACCTTCAGATCCCGGAGTACTCTCCTTATACCGTGAACTTCGCTGGCCGAAAAATAGCAGACGGCACGATGGATCTTGATCTCGACTACACCGTTAATGAGGAAAAGCTAGACGGACAGAATAACTTGGTGCTACATGACCTGAAACTCGGCGAAAAAATGGAATCCAGCGACGCTATGGATCTACCGCTGGACCTCGCCATTGCATTGCTGCAGGACAGCGACGGTGTCATTGACCTAAATCTGCCGGTGAGTGGAGATGTTGGCAACCCGCAGTTCGACTTTGGCAAAGTTATCCAACAGGCCGTGGGAGACGCTATTAAGTCTGTCGTTACCGCACCTTTCAGCTTTTTAGCTAATCTTGTAGGCGCGGACTCAGAAGAAATGGGTAAAGTTGAATTTCCGGAGGGACGTACCAATTTACTCCCTCCCCAGCGCGAACGCATCGCTAAGCTTCGCGAGGCGCTCAACAAGCGGCCAGCTCTTGCTCTGGGGCTAGCAGGTCCATTCAACCGGGCTTTCGATGCTCCTGCTCTGAAAGAAGATAAAGCGATGAAAGTATTACAACAACGTCTGGCGGAAGAAGGACGCGAGATAGAGGAGCCAAGCCTGACAAGCGAGTCGAATCAGGCCGCTATGGAAGCAATATTCTCCTCTCATTACCCGGACACAGAACTCGAAGCCCTGAAAGACCGCTTCACTGAAAAACCAAGTGAAGCATCCAATGAAGCGAAGTTCGACGCTCTGGCCTATCGCAATAACTTAGCTGAAAAGGTAATAGCCGCACAATCGATTACAAATGAGGAACTCAAAGCCATTGCAAATGCACGTGCAGAGGCCGTACGCGACGCCTTGGTCAACAGTTCGGAGAGCGGTATACCCTCTGGGCGGGTGCGTATTAAAGAGCCTCAGGAAGTCGATTCAGTAGAAGGCGAACGGATTGCCATGGAACTTGCTGTTACAACGGATTAAGCCGCCCGCGCTGTTGGAGCACAGCAATATTCGTCAGCAAGGACGCTGTCGATAGAACTGACATAACAACCGGTAAACCTCGGGCATGTGCTCTTTCATGTTCTGAGGGTCTTCAAAAAAGGTTTCGCTGCATACCGCGAAAAATTCAGCCGGGCTGGTTAACGAATAGCCATCAAGCGGTAACGGCCTATGATGGATAGAGTCACTCTGCAACCTTTCCCAGGCCGCCGAAAAAATATCGTGCCATTCGCCGGGCTTCATATCCGGATGCATAGGCGGCGCACCGTTAGCACCATCGCGCAACATATCAAGCTTGTGGGCAAACTCATGAATAACAACATTACTGGCTTTTCCATGACGAGCATGAGGTCCTGTTTGGCAAACCGACTGCCAGGATAAAATAAGCGGACCACGCAACCATGCTTCACCGCTTAACCCAGGGCTTTGAGGGTGAACAACGCCGTCATCGCTACGATACGGACGATTAGGAACAAAGTCGCCTTCATAAAGAATAATGCTATATAAATGATCGTACCAATCTAACCCAAGGTGCAGAACAGGTACGCAAGCCATGGTCGCTATTTTTAAACACATCGCATCGGTGAACTGAAAATCCCCGCCTGAGGCAAAGTTTTTACGAACCAGAAAACGGAACGCCATATCTCGCAGAGCATCGCGCTCTGCCCCTTGATAACGCGCCATTACCGGCCAGTCTGCTACCGCTGACTCCCACTCACTTTCTGTGAAACCCATTTTTCTAATACGTCGATTCTCAAACCAATTGCGTAATCGCTTAAACATGGCATTCTCGGCGTTGAACAGAAACGCAATAGTGAAATTGATTAACTACTTGGCTTCGCATGGGTTTGCACTCCTTTCCCTGAAAATACCCAGCCGCTTAAACCATCCTGGTTAATCTGAATGGCCATAAAGTCTTTACCGTATCGTATCCGTTTAACGTCATGGGCAGTTCCGGCCGGAACATCGAATACAACGCTGCAACCCGGTTTATTGGGGGAGCCACATTCCCAATTGCTGTATGCCGAGACAGTTTCCGCAATTTTTACTTTATTGCCACGATCACCAGCAATATCGGCAGCCCATAGACCCAATATCACCAGGAAAATAGCAATGATTATTCCAATACTCAGTTTCATTCCCAGCCCAGCTCTTTATATGTTTTTTTATCCTGCTCCGGGAAGCCACTTATGTATTCTCCCCAGCCCATATACTCGTAATATTTGGTCATAGCTTCAAAGTAAGATGCGGCTTCGCAGGTCCAGGCAAGCTTCGCTCCAGACCCTAACAAGCCACGGGCACTGTCACCTCGAGGGCCGGAAAGACAAAACGTCTGTGATTTTTCACCTTCAGTCCATAGTTCGTGTTTCATAACCCGTTCTTCAACTCAGCAACAAACTCATCGAGAGATCTACCCATATCGAAAACACCAAAGTCAAAATCAACGTAGTAGACAGTACCAACAGAATTTGTAAAAAGCACGTTATCGCCTAAGGTGACGGCAAAAGGGCTGAGTTCCATGCCATTCAGGTAGGGTTTGTAAGCATTAACTATCTGCTCTTTATCTTTCTGGGGAATCTGTTCAATAATTTCCAGATTTTCATCCGGTATTGTCTCTGCAAGCTCCCGATACAAAGACACATCAATAAACTTTCCTACAATATCTGTGTTGTGATCAGGGGGCGTCAACGGTATGTCCTCTGTATTGCATAGAGTCAAAGGGGACTATCTTACCTGTTGAAATTAAAAAATTACCAGCACCTTTACTTCACTTGACGACTCTTTACATCAACAATTCAAAGGTTAGATGCTGAACTTATCGAAAGTACTTAGCCGAGGTGTATTCGGGGAGCAAAGCGCTGAGGTTAGTCCTCAGCACTATTTTCAGACTCTTCTGATTCGGCTGCCAGTTCCAGCATTTTTTCACGGAAACTGTCCAGGCCTTTCATGACTAAATCGTAGGTTTTGTCGACACCACTTTCGACTTCGCCTTCATAGGCTTGCAAGCCTGTAAGAATATTTTTGGCGTCATTAAAACCTTTCTCAATACCGCCAGTAATAGCTTCCATGAAATTATTCAAAGTGTCTTCTTCCGACTCGCCCGGGTTCATTTCCTTGTAGCGACCATAAAAATTGGTGGCAAAAGAAACAATGCGATCTGCCGTGGCCTCGGGAGAAGTATCAACGCCGGAATCGTAAATTTTCTGCGTGGCATTTTTGCCCATTACCGGTTCCAGCTCAGCGTTAATGCCTTCCAGCGCCGTTTTGTACAATAAGCTGAGCGAGTCATTATTACTGTTCAGCGATACCCGTTCATGAGCGCGCAAAATGCCAGCATTGTTTGCCTGCTTAGACTGCGCTGCCATCTCTTTCATACTGTTGCGGTTGTCGTCGGTTTTTGTGGGACTGTTCTGCTTGCCAGAGCCCGTTACGGAGGTGCTATTACCTGTAGTAATTGACATAATATTGCTCCTGAAAAGTTCGGCTATAGCTTGGTTTTTAGTATAGCCCGTAACTTGTTAACGGCAGCTACTGGTTAAAGTTTAATCTTTTTCCAAAGCAGCATTGACCAGCCCAAGTATGCTCATTACTAGCTATTGATAACCACTTTCTCAGCATTTGGAAATAACGAGCCAGCTCGGTTAAACACCACGTCGGTATGTTTTTTCGACAGCGTGATATCAATTGCATTTGAGCTCTGATTGAAAACAGTCACAATTCTGTCAGCTTTCTGAATACGAGCTACCTTGTGTTTGTTAATGAGTTTCCCCAGAGACGGCACGACCCTGGCCAAAGGAGTATGAAGAATCCGTACGGAATCTCCCGTTTCTTGCAAAACATGTTCGGGATTATTTAAACGCGATGAGCGAAGCATAAAAAGAACAACAACTAATGAAAGCGGCCCTAATAAGCTTAGTAAGTAAAAATACTCCATTCGATACTCCTTTTCTTTTTGTTGCCTTCATCAGACAAGCTATCAGCTACAGATTGAAGAAACGAGGCAAGGCAGATGCCGCTTACAGCTTCAAGATCCCTCTCTTCCATTTTCCTGACAATCACCAAAACCTCCGGAAGTTTAATACTGCTGCGAGTAGCAAAACGGCAATTACGGTTATAAGGGTTGTCATAATTTGTTATCTTCTAAAAGACATATAAAGCGCATACTGTCATAAACCACACAACTGAGAGTGCTAAAACTGACTTTAGGTTAGCTGAACTCGCATTCGTTTTTATTAGAATATAACCAGAATATAGTGCAGGAACTACAGCCAAAAAGCCGCCAACGCAAAATCCCATAAAAAAACCAGCAATTTGAGCCCAACCGTCACCAGTCAAACTTACTACTAGAAAAATAAGCACGGCCAGCGCTACGGATGCTATGAGTAAGTTGAAAGACAGTTTTTCCGCCCGTTTAAGATCCATTGAATTCAATAATAGCTCCTTAACTCATAACCTTTGAACATACGGGTGGACACTTAGTGGACATTTAGTAATCAAGTGGTAAACAACTCCCGAAACAAGCGCTCTGACTCTTTTAATCCTTCCTCGGTGAACACAACAGACTTTGCCTTACCGACCGGGTTACCAATGAGTCCTTTTTCGTGAAGTCGGTTCATTGCATCCCAGTCAAAAGACTTCCAAGCCCGACTGTCATCATGCAATGCTAGATATAGCAAAGCCAAAACGGACTCATCGATTTTATCTTCGTCAATTGCCATAGATCATCCTCCAATGATGGCTTTGTTTAATGGAGAACTTAGCGGTTTCCTATACGGCTTATCCGAAAAAACAACAAAACTCATCTTCACTTACAACTTTAAAAACTTGGTCAATTGTTTTTACCTGGCTTTTAGGCTCGTAGGCATGCCACTTTAAATCACTCCGCATCCAGTAAATTTTCCAAACACCCTGACTGCGAACAAAGGTAGATTTTGCGATATCCAAATTCTGATATTCAGATGGATTATTCCAAACTGGTCGAGTTTCAAAAATATAAATAGATTGCTTTTCCAGGCGCCAACCAATATCTAGATCACTTCTTATACTTGGCGGTGGCCGGTGTTTAGCAAGAAATGCTTCTCCGGCTTTCTCTATTTTTTTGACCTCAAATTCAGTTAGAGCCATATATTCCTCCAGTTCAGAACTGTACTCGCTCAGAGTTAGCGAAAGAAGTCATACCAACGCCCGCTAATCCAAAAGCCTTTGGGGCGCATCCATGTCTTCGTGCAGAACACGAACAATAAGCACCTCTGACTTCAACACTTGATAGAAAACCGCATGATGCTCTACGTACAATCTGCGATAGCCGACAAGTACATGAGCATAGTCAGCGCCAAGCAACGGATGGCTAAGAAGCTGTTTCATGCCTGCCTCAAGATGATCTAAGTATTTATCAGCCTGCTCAGCTCCCCACTCTTCGTAGGTGTACAGCCAAATCGCGGTCAGGTCAGATTCTGCCTTCGGTGTAACGCTTAGCTTCAGCACTAATCAGCCGCCTTCATCAGTTTACGCCCAGCCGCTTTGATAGAAGATATATCCAATGGTTTAGGTTTTCCGCTTAACTCACCATCAGTAAGTGCCTGTCTTAGGGCGGCAAGACGTTCCTTGGCTTGCTGGTCTCTTCGAATGAGATCGCGGATATACTCACTATCATTGCCAAAATGACCGCTTTCAATCTGAGTTTTCACCCAGTCGTCCTGCTGCTCAGTCAGCGTGATTGTTTTCCTGTGCATGCTCATAGATAGTGCCTCTCGAAAAGAGCAGTATGAAAATATCATACCGCTTTCTTAAACTGAATCAATACCTCATTTATTGCCACCCATCAGCGCAGAGCACCTTTGGCGCGTCCGCTGAATGGTTTTGTTAGCTGCCTATTCACGGTTTACAACAGACTCATGGCTTGTTCTGAATTGCTCCAATACTTGCCATATTGCTTCCAATATTCATAAGCTTGATCAGCGCCTCCGACAATGATGCCCTCTGAGAAACTCGATTTTGGCTTTGGGTGACGCTTCCTTTTTAGTTCTTTTGCTACCAGAGGAAAAGCAGTCTTGGCATCATTAAGTAGTGTTCTTGCTTGATCAATTTCACCTAGCATAATTAACGCTAACGAATGCGTATACATGAGTTCTGGAGAGTAGTCGTCTGGATATTCTTTATTAAGACGCACAATAGAAAGAAAATCACCAGTTTCCATCCATAGCTTAGGCAAAACATACCTAACCCCAATGTTGTCATTTGGGCATGCAGAAAGCATATTTGAATACACTTTAATGGCCTCATTGACTTCATTTCGTTTTTCCAACCAAAGACCGAGATTATGATAGGCCCTTAAAAAAGGACGATTCTCAAGGTGACCCCATTCCATTTTTGACGTTGCCCATGAAAATTCTTCAGGAACCGCAGACAAACCTATTCGTACGCCCTCTCTACAGCAAAGGTAAGCTTCAAAATCGAGCCCATTTTCCTCATATATCATTGATGCATGATGGTAGGCATCTATGTGATAGGGATTTTTCTCTATAATATCTTTGATTAAGCTTTCAGCTTTATCTGGCTTTCCTGAATGCCACAGGTCTATTGCATCATCTAACCTCTCATGCACAGAGAAATCAACTAGGCTGTCCTCAAAAACCCACTCATCATCGCCAATATTGTGTAACTTGATCATACGATTCTCTTCGATTCTTGCGCTGCTAGCGCCGTTATAACCCGCCTAAACGGAGTTGGTTTGTTTGCGCTAGCGTAGCGTTTAAGCGCAAACGAAGCAACGCAGTGGAGGTCGGGTTGATAACTTTGTTATACACGCATTTACCTTGGTATATCGGGGAGAACCGCCCCCGGGTTTACCGATAAATGCCCCGGCATGCGCTCATAATCCAAAAGTACAGGAAGCGGATTTAATGTTGCCGAGTACAGCTCCGGCTGATACAAGTACAAGAGCAAACAAAATAATCCGCACAGCGACTCTTTAACGTTTTTTTGATTTGCTAATGTCGAATGAGTATCGCGCTGATGCTTAACCTTGTTGTGATCTTGCCACCAAGAAGGGTTGCTAGAGCCTGACCAACTTGCCCAAGGCTGAATATTGATGCCGTAGCGAGGAATCATGCACTCCACTGTATGAAATGATGGATACTTTTCAATAATTTCCGAGCAATAATCACCAATATTTCTTGCTGACGATGAAGCATTTATTTTCTTGCAAACCAGCTTGGCAACAACGTCGATCTCCGAGCATATGGCTAGGAATAGCTTTGTATATGCTACCGAGAAAGCGCCATCATTTGATTGGTTAAGCTCAACAAACTCAATCGTTTCGATGAAATCTCTTTCTAACGATAAAAAATGCTGCCAGTGTGGAAAATGCACTGAATCTCCTTTTGTGTATAGACACAATGACTCCCTGCCAAATGCTAGCCTCCGCATTTTCCTGGGTTAGCTAAAAGCCAGTGCCATAATTAGTTTGTTCAAGACTAAATCATTTGGAGGCTAGCATGAACAAACATAGCATGATTTTTCTAGGGTTGGATACTCATAAAGAGTTTCACGAAGTCGCCTATTGTGAAGAGCAACGGGGAGCGATTTAAAACCGACCGCCGTGATGCGCTGAAGTTGGTGAAGCTTTTAAATTCAGAGGATCTCACCCCGATTTGTGTGCCTGTGCCTGAAGACGAAGCCGTCCGTGATTTATCCCGGGTTCGCGAAACGGCGATGAAAGACTTAAAGAACGCGAAATACCAACTGAAAGCTCTGCTGCTCAGAAAAAATATTAATTATGAGGGCACGGCGAACTGGTTGAAGGAGCGCACAGTTATCGCTACCCCGCCAACGTGTCGAAGGACTTACAACTTAGCCAGGAAGGGTTACCCAAAGATATTGTAGATATCGCCTGGAAAACTCAGCTCAGGCTGTGCAAGCGCTATCAACGTATGAATAAAAAAGGCAAACATTACAATCTTATCATCACCGCCATAGCAAGGGAGATGGCAGCTTATCTCTGGGCCATTGCCAGAGAAGTGGTACTCACGCCAGTTAATCCAAAGCTTCGATTAAGTCGGGTACCCGCATGATAAACGAGTTTGAGCTAACGCATTCGGATCAGGCCGCGGACGTGGCACAACCTACGACGGCGTTATGATGGCAATAACCTAATTCGTTATTGACCCACGAGCATAGACTGATGAGAAGGAGCTACGGCGGAGTGAGTAAGGTAGGCGCTGTTTATCACAAGATAAATAATCCACGGATACCAGCATAGCAACCGACGACATTACTGCCTCATCTGGTGCGTTAGCTCAATTTATTTGAGAATAGAAAGAACTGATTATGGTTGAAAAGAGCCAGGGCTGCACGCGTTCAGAGTTGACAAAGGGAGTCATACCAACGCCGCGCTCTGCGGCAAACTTGGAGCGCAGCGGAAAATTTGTCCGACAGCAGCGCTTTGTTAGGCGAGAGAATGCACCGCCAGCAAATCATACGGTCACTCCGAAGAGCGCACCGACCCCAGCCGTCAAACCCATTGCCAAGGCACCCCAAAACGTAACCCGGGAGGCTGCCCTAAGAACAGGAGCGCCGCCGACTTTCGCTGCTAATGAGCCTAGTAAGGCAAGGAACACCAACGAACTGCCGGGGACTATCCACATAAGCAACCACTCCGGAAACAACAGGACGACACATAGGGGAAGGGCCGCACCTACCGAGAATGTGCCTGCCGACGCAAATGCAGCCTGAATTGGGCGGGCCGTAGAGACTTCTGAAATTCCAAGTTCATCGCGTGCATGTGCCCCAATCGCATCCTGCTTCATCAGTTGACTTGCTACGGTGTCTGCGAGCGCTCGGTCTAACCCGCGCCTGACATAAATCTCGGCAAGCTCCGCATGCTCTTGTTCAGGCGCATCAGCCAGTTCGGCTCTCTCTCTCGCAAGGTCGGCCCCCTCCGTGTCGGCTTGAGAGCTGACTGACACGTACTCACCCGCTGCCATCGACATAGCGCCTGCAACGAGACCAGCAACGCCTGCGACCAACAAAGCCTTGGAGTCCGCCCCTGCTGCTGCCACACCCAGGACCAAGCTCGCAGTAGATACAATCCCGTCGTTTGCACCAAGAACCGCAGCACGAAGCCAGCCGATCCGTTCTGTTTTGTGTCTTTCAGAATGTCTCACGCGAAGTTCCAAATAAAAAGGTGAGCAGAAGAGCATAACGCCCGCATTTGCGGCTGGTTTGGAGCGCAGCGGAAAACCAGTCCGACAACATGCGCTTGTTATACCTATCGTAGCCTCGATTGCCGGCGTAATGATTCAACTGCAAAAACAATAGAGTCACTTTTAGATTCCTTGCTCGACCAGTCACGCCAAAAGTCTTTAGTTGCACTAGCGGGCTCTAAATTTGGCTTATTCAACTTTATACGTGATGGCAACAATACCGCATCTCCTAGCACAACAGCCTCGCCAGTATCTAATATAGGTAAAACAGATGTAAGAGAACTTAATGAATCAGGCATCATTTTGTGGACGACCTGCTGATCTTGTGGGTTACTTAACCTCAATGCTATAAGGTTGTTACATTGACTCAAAATAGTTCGACTAACATCTGAAGGTCGTTGACTAACAACAAGTAACGACACACCATACTTTCTGCCTTCTTTAGCTACTTTTTCAAAAGTATCTAAAGCGATCTTTGAGTCACCATCGCTAACATCTTTTGTTGGTAAATATATATGTGCTTCATCGCACACAAAGGTGATAGGAGTTCGGTCTTCTTCTGCTCGCCAAAATTGTACGTTATACAAAAATCTAGTCAATACGCCGATTACTATTGGTAATATGTCAGAAGGCACTTCTGAGAAGTCTATAACCTTTATGCCAAGTGAGTCCGTTTTTGTTTCCATAAATTGGTTAGCATAAGTAGCTAGCCATTCGTACTCATTTGCTCCCTCTGGAGATTCAAAGAGAGTGTTCAATATTCTGTGTCAGCCAAGTTTTCATAAATCTATGTGGCCATCCAGTCGACCTTCAAAGTGGATGGTTAGCTGAGACAGTGTCAGATTCCAGTTCTGCACCGGGTGCGACCA
>Ga0208813_1000201_pt1 | contig 54441 bp, 56 predicted proteins | sample MalvireepMed_904_FD_184250 | JGI IMG/M metagenome (GOLD analysis project Ga0208813, IMG submission 184250) | Marine viral communities from the Global Malaspina Expedition - Malaspina viral metaG DeepMed_904 (SPAdes) (version 2) | ecosystem: Environmental > Aquatic > Marine > Oceanic | place... | reverse complement strand
TTGCTGTTCAGCTAACGGTTCCCGCTATCAGGGTCCGTAGGGGACTTTCACCCCCAAGTCATCCTGTGAGGCACCACCCTCAGGAATAGCGCCAGTCAAGGCGCTGCGCGCCATGCCTGGCGCACAACAAAAAAGCCCACCGCCGTTAAGCGGTGGGCTCTATTCACGGCTGCAGAAATTAGGCAGCGGTGTTTTTCAGTGTCGCCATATCGATCACGAAGCGGTAGCGCACGTCGCCTTTTTCCATGCGCTCAAAACCTTCGTTAATCTTGTTGATACCGAGCATTTCAATATCGCAGGTGATGTTCTGTTCGGCGCACAGCTTGAGCAGCTCTTCAGTTTCAGCAATACCGCCGATCAAAGAACCCGCCACTACGCGACGCTTAAACACGAGATTGAACGCTTCGATGGCCGGTTCGATAGGCTCCAGCAGCCCGACCAGGATGTGCGTGCCATCGTACTTCAGCGATGTCAGGTAGGGGTTCAAGTCATGCTGAACCGGAACGGTGTCGAGCATGAAATCGAAGGTTTCAGCAACGGCATCCATCTGCGCTTGGTCGCTTGATACCACTACATGATCAGCACCGTTACGCTTGGCTTCTTCTACCTTGGCTTCAGAACGGGTAAACACGGTCACTTCGGCACCCAGCGCTTTGGCCAGTTTGACGCCCATGTGACCTAAGCCGCCCATACCAATAATGCCCACTTTATGGCCTTTACCCACGCCGTGGTGCTTCAGCGGCGAGTAGGTGGTGATACCGGCACACAGGATCGGCGCGGCAGATGCCAGGTCGATACCATCGGGCATTTGCAGGACAAAGTGCTCGCTGACCACGATAGAATCAGAATAGCCGCCCTGGGTTAGGGTGCCGTCTTGGCGGTCCGGGCTGCCGTAGGTCATGGTGAAACCTTCCAGGCAGTACTGTTCTACGCCATCTTTGCAGGCGGAGCAGGTGCGGCAAGAGTCGACCATGCAGCCAACACCGACTAAATCACCGGCTTTAAAACGGCTCACGTCGCTGCCCACGGCAGTGACACGGCCAACAATTTCGTGGCCCGGCACAACAGGGTACTGGCTCATGCCCCAGTCGTTGCGAGCAAAGTGCAGGTCGCTGTGGCATACGCCGCAGTAAAGGATTTCAATGGCAACATCGTCAGGGCGCGGCTCACGACGATCAAAGGTAAACGGCGCGAGCGGCTTATCAGCGGAAAACGCGGCGTAAGATTTTGCTTGGCTCATGAAAACTCCTTTTTAATGCATCCCGCAGGTGCGGAAAGGTGTTTCTATTATTGGCTGCTTAGCGGGAGATAGCGATGAACGAAGCTACGTTTTTTTTGCTTATTTCTCTATTCATGTGCAATAAAATAACAAAAATAGTCAGAAAAACGTCATAATTCTCGTAACCGATAAGAATCATCTCGCGTAAGGAGAATCCAGTGGCCAGTACCGCGCATGTCGGCAATGCCCTTGCCGACCTGATTATCCCGCTCGTGAAGGGCGATGGCCCAAGCGCTTCTCGCTTGGAACGTGTCAGCCTACTCTGCCTGGGCAGACACCAAGTGCGTACGCCGCTAATGTACGAGCCAAGCCTCATCATCATCGCCCAAGGGCGCAAAGTGGGTTACCTGGGCGACCGCGAGATTCACTACAACCCGGGGCACTATCTGGTGCAAACACTGCCGCTGCCCTTTGAGTGTGAAACCCACGGCTCGCCAGAGGCACCGCTTCTCGGCGTTTCCGTCAAGTTCGACCCCGCGCTGCTTAGCGAGATGGTCACCGCCATGGGGGATATACACCAGCCGCAAACGTCACCCATGCCGATGGCCTCGGTGGCGATGAATGACGGCATGCAAGCAGCCGTCCTGCGCTTGGCACGCACGCTGCATGACGACGTAGAGTGCAGCACAATGGGGGATGCAAGGATACGTGATGTGGTGTTTGAAGCGCTGAAAGGCGAGCAAGGCCCTGCCCTGAGGGCGCTCGTGAAAGGCCACGGCAACTACTCACGCATTGTGCAGGTGCTCTCTCAACTGCACACCCACTTTGCGGAAGACTTCTCTGTGGAACAGTTGGCGCAGCAGGCCAATATGAGCGTCTCGACTTTTCACCAGCATTTTAAGCAGATTACCCGTGCCTCTCCTGCCCAGTACCTAAAACGGCTGCGCTTAATTAAAGCGCAGCAGCTGCTGTTGCAGGATAGCCACAATGTGAACCAAGCGGCGCTGGCGGTTGGCTACCGCAGCGTGCCGCAGTTCAGCCGGGACTATAAGCGCTACTTTGGCGAGTCGCCGCTGCAGCATCGCCGCCAGGAGCAGGCGCTGCGCGCCTGATGGCTCCTGGCGAGCCAAGCTTATTTAGCGAAGATCTGACTCTTATCTTGGAAGGCTTTGAACTCTAGTGCATTACCGCAAGGGTCGAGCAGGAACATGGTGGCCTGCTCGCCCACTTCGCCTTTAAAGCGGATGTAAGGCTCAATGATAAAGTCGGTATCGCGCTCTTTTAGACGCGCGGCCAGGGCTTCCCACTCATCCCACTCAAGAATTACCCCGAAGTGCGGTACCGGCACGTTGTGACCATCCACCGGGTTGGTGTGGGCGCTCTCTTGGCCCGGCGTTTTGGGGTGCTCATGAATCACCAGCTGATGGCCGAAGAAGTTGAAGTCTACCCAATGGTCGCTGGAGCGGCCCTCTTCCAGACCAAACACATCATTGTAAAAAGTACGCGCCAAGGCAACGTCGTACACCGGAATCGCTAAGTGGAAAGGGGAAAGGCTCATGGAAATCTCCTGGTGTGTTGCTGTTGTTAGGGAATGTCGCTGGGAATGTCGTTGGAAATGTATTTGTGAATGGCTAGCGCGTTGCGCTACCACCGTGTCACTATCCTAAAAGGCGTGATGCAAAAATAAAATCAATTGTTTTTTTGATCTATTCATAACTTTTATTGATTAATTTAAAGACCCATCGACCATGATTCGCGAACTTAAAACGCTCATCGCCGTGGCTCAGCACGGCACCTTTGCCGCCGCAGGCCAGCGCATTGGCCTAACGCAAGCCGCCGTCAGCGCACAGATGAAGCGTTTGGAAGCGGAGCTGGGTGTGGCCCTGTTTGAACGCAGCGGCCGTGCGGCAGTACTTACCCAGCGCGGGCAAGAGACGCTGCAGCAGGCGCAGGCACTGCTAGCGTTGTACGGCACCTTGGGGGCGTCATCCGCCGGGCAGGAGGTCGCTACTCGCGTCACCTTAGGGGCGATTGCTTCCATTCAGCGCTCGCTTTTGCCAAACGTATTGGCGCGCTTTCACCGCCAGTTTTCCGAGTGCCGCACCCGGGTAGTGCCGGGGCTTTCGCTTGCGCTAATGAATCAGGTAGATGCGGGGGAGCTGGATATGGCGGTGATCATTCGGCCGCCTTTTTCGCTGCACAGCGACCTACGCTGGCAGCCCCTTGCCCATGAGCCGTTTCGGTTACTGGTGCCCCGGCAAATGGCCAGTGATGATTGGCGAGAGCTACTCTCCAGCCAGCCGTTTGTGCGCTATGACCGCGCATCGTTTGGCGGCCGTCAGGTTGATCGATTTTTAAGAGATAACCACTGCCAAGTGCGGGACGTGTGTGAGGTAGACGAACTAGAAGCGATCGTGCAGCTGGTGACCAACGGCGTGGGGGTGGCGCTGGTGCCGCAGCCAAGCGCCATCCGGCGCTGGCCTGCCGGAGTGCGCGCCATCGATTTGAAAGAGCACACCTTCCATCGCGATATCGGCATCGTTCACCGCGCCAGCGGCCAGCTAAGTGAACCGGCTCTGGCACTGGCCGCCCTGCTGACGCAAGTAGCTACCGCTACACACTAAAACGCCAGCCCGGTGGCTGGCGTTGGAAAGCACATCACACGCATGGCTTACGCCTCGGTGGTGCTCTCTTCTTCCGTGGTGCTGGACGCTTCTTTAGGCTGTTCATTGGCCTCTGCTTCGTCTTGAACATCGCTCTGCTCAACGCTATCGGCAGGCAGATTCATAGGCTCATCCAACTGTAGCGTTTCTGCCGTGTAGGCACGCACGTCGTTCAGCAGCTCAGCCTGTTCGGAGGTGGGGTAGAACCGTTCTTTGTAGGCACGCTTTGTCATGCTGTATAAACATCAGGGTAGTGAGGCGAAATCAATCCGGCACCGCTACGCGGTGCGCGCTTGTATCCCCGCCCAACTGGGCGATGCTTTACGCGCTGCTTGGTAAAAAAATTCGACTAAAGTCTAACAAAGAACCACGATGACGGGAACATAAAAGAAATCTTAAATGAGAATGAAAGGAATTAACGCATGAAACCAGAAGATTTGGAGACCTTGGTGACGCGAAAGATGCCCTTTGGCAAATATGAAGGCTGGATTATTGCTGATTTGCCGGGCCCCTACCTGAACTGGTTTGCCCGGGAAGGTTTTCCCAACGGGGAGATTGGTCAACTGCTGCAACTGATGCATGAAATTGACCATAACGGTTTAAGCGACCTGTTAACACCGCTGCGCCAGCGCTAACGAAAGCGAATCACGCGCCCACTAGCGGGCACGCAGCGCCTGCTCGCGCTCTTCAGCATAGCGGGCGCTATGCTGCGCTGGGGCACTTGGAAACCGGCCTAGTGCAACGGCTTTTTCAAAAAAGCCGCTGGCCGGTAAATCCTCTCCTCGACGGCTGATAACCAGCGCGGCGATCATTGGCCGCCCGGCGGCTACATCCTCTTCCATTAACTGTTCAAGCGCTTGGGCCACCCGTGCAATGGTACGCGGTGGCGTCAGCCCTAGGGTGTTGGCTACCTGCTGATAGGTCATGGGCAGCGCGCTGGCCGGGGCCTGGGTTAACAGTGCGCGTATGGGAGCCGCTAAGGGCGAAGTGGCATGAGAATGGCTCATCAGGGTTACTCTTACGTTCGGGTATCAGGCCAGAAAATAGCCACGCTACCATATCGCTGGCTATGCGGTGGCCAATGTCTGTTATTTCAAACGGTGCTCACAAAAACGCAAGGGGGAAACATGGCCGATAAACTCCACCAGCAACGCCATAAAAGCCGCTGGCCCAAGGTGCTGACGTGGTTCAGTGTGCTGGCGCTAGTGGCAGCGCGCCCAGCAGGCCCCGGTGATTCATGACATCACCACCGACACCCAAACCCGCCAGCATTTATTGCGCTGCGCGAGCGGTTGGAGTAACCGCAACATACCGACACTAGTGAACGTGTTTTTTATGCAGCGCGCGCTCACTCAAAGTGATATCACGCAACGTGCTTTCACGGGAAAGAATTTTCTGCGCATCCAGCTCGCCGATGGGCACTGTCACGCTTGGCGGTATATCACCGCTGAGCTGAAGGGCTTGGTAGCGCAATGCGCATACGCGCAAAAACGACGTGAAATTTCCCAAGTCGTGCCCGGCATCAATCGACTCATGGTAAAGCCGGGTGATCATTTGTGCGGTGTTCATACCATCGCGCTGGGCGATTTCTTCTAGCAGCCGCCAGAAGTAGTTCTCCATTCGCACGCTGGTCACCATCCCGTCGATGCGCAGCGAGTGCGTAGCGCTTCGCCACAGCTCTGGGTCAGCATCAATAAACAGTTTGCACATAACGCCCCCTTGCACTTACTTGCGCCCATTGTATGAGCTCAGCATAGCGGTTGATGTAATGCGCGCCCAACAAGCGGGCGCGCTCCTTCGCTTTACTTGTTCAATAGCGCCATAAACTGCGCCAGCCAAGCTGGATGGGCGGGCCATGCAGGGGCAGTCACAAGATTGCCATCGGTAACGGCATCGGTGACTTCCAAGTTGGCGAACTGCCCGCCAGCGAGCTCGACTTCCGGCTGGCATGCGGGATAAGCCGAGCACTGTTTGCCCTCCAGCACCTTGGCAGCGGCCAGCAGCTGGGCGCCATGGCAGATGGCAGCGACCGGTTTTTGGGTATCAAAGAAGTGCCTCACCATGGCGAGCACTTCTTGATTGAGCCGCAGATACTCAGGTGCCCTGCCACCGGGCACGACCAGGGCGTCGTAATCGGCCGGGTTGATGCTGGCGAAATCTGCATTTAGCGCAAACCGGTGCCCGGGTTTCTCGCTGTAGGTCTGGTCGCCTTCGAAATCGTGGATCGCAGTGGCAACCGTATCCCCCGAGGCTTTACCGGGGCATACCGCATCGACTTGGTGCCCCACCGCCATCAGCGCCTGAAAGGGCACCATGGTTTCGTAATCTTCTGTGAAATCACCGGTAATCATTAAAATACGTTTGCTGCTCATCTCCGTTCTCCTTGTGATTGTGTCGAGGTGGAGCACACGCAATGGGCGTGTTTATTGAGACTAGCAAGCGCTGTGCTCAGTCGGGTAGTACGCCCTTACTACACCTAGCAATGATTTCACTCAGCACAAAAAAAGCCCGTTGAGAACCAGCGGGCTTATGACCACTTAGCGCTAAAACAACTAGCGCTACAACAGCGCGTCGATAGGCCGCTGGCCATGATATAGCGCGACAGCCCGTGCTGGTTGGCAATGTCCGCCGCACGAATCGCTCCAAATAGATCGATCATCAGCGTTTTATCTGGCCCGGTAAGGGGCCAGAACCGGCGGTAAAGACGACTTGATCACAGCCCTCAAAGGCGTGCTCAAACTCACCTTCAAGATCGCCCACCACGGTTTGAATACCCCGCTCCTGGAACCAAGCGGCCTGCTCCTCACTGCGAATCATGGCTTTAATAGGCGTGCCAGACTGCTTAGCTAGCTCGCAAAACTGTTTACCGATTTGACCATTGGCACCAATCACTAGGGTTGTCATATTGCCTCTTTGTCAGTCGCATTTCTCTTATCAGTGTAGGCAATACGTCTAAAGTTCAACCGCTTACTAAAAACAGCGAACACCTTCCGGTGTTCGCTGCTAGCTATCGGTAAAGGTTCAAGCTTTCGATCAGGTCAGGCGGGCGGTATCCTGCTTCGCAGGCAGCGCAGCCTGATGCTGTCCACGGCTGTGACTCACGTGGAAGCGGCTGACCAGCGTGTGCATATCGCCTGCGCGATCGTCCAAGGTCTGACTAGCTGTAGAGGCTTCTTGTACCAAGCGGGCATTTTGGTGCGTGACCTGATCCAACTGCGAGATCGCTTGGTTAATCTGGTCGATACCCGCCGACTGCTCTTTGGTCGCTCCGGCAATTTCCGTTACGTAGCGAGTCACTTCGGATAGGCTGTCGATGATCTCCTGCAAGTGGTGGCTGGAGGCATTTACCAGTTGTTCGCCTTCACTCACTTTTTTCACGCTGTCATCTACTAGGTGGCGAATTTGCGCCGCCTCTTCCGCACTGCGCCCTGCTAGTTTACGTACTTCCTGGGCAACCACCGCGAAACCACGCCCCTGCTCTCCTGCCCGGGCGGCTTCTACCGAAGCGTTCAATGCCAGAAGGTTCGTTTGGAAGGCGATATCATCAATGGCTTTGATAATAGAGGTAATCTTTTCGCTCGCCTGCCGGATATCGCTCATGGCAGCAGTGGTGCGCTTGGCAACATCGCCCGCTGAACGCGCTCGCTCATCCACACTACCGCTGACACCTTTAGCTTGGTCGGCGTAGTCAGCGGTCTGTTTTACCGTGGCGGTTATTTGTTCCAGGCTAGAGGCCGTTTCAGCCAGCGATGCCGCCTGCTGATCGGTCCGCTGGGAAAGGTTTTCATTACCGGCGGCAATCTGACGGCTGCTCGCGGCAATGGCTTCGGCGCTTTCACGAATTCTCGCCACCATGCCTTCAAAGGTATCCATCATTCGGTTAAATGCCTGGGCCGCTTGCCCGACCTCATCATTACGCTCCAGGGCTAAGCGCATGGATAAGTCGGCATTTTCACCGGCAGCGCCGCTGATGTTCTCCATCTGACGCCGCATGGCCACTAGTGGGCCCAGCACACGCACGAGGGTGCGCCAGCCGAAGATGGCCAATACTACGATGACGCCTAACGTTACCAAAATCAGCAGCGTACGACCTGCGTTAGCCAGGGTTTGGGCTTCATCGCTGGCACTTGCTGCCTTCTCTACCGTGTAAGCTTCAATATCACTGAGCGCATTACGCATTTGCGTGGTGGCCTGGGCAACATTCACCAGAGCTGCTTGCAATTGGGCACCTAACGTCAGCTGCTGCTGGCGTAGGGCGTAAACTGAGTCAGCATCTTCCACCATCAGGCCGTTCAGCTCGACGATGACCGCATCAAGCCGCTTAATCATTTCGCGCTGTACAAACGTGGTGTCCGGCGCAGTTGCGATGGCAGCAAGTGATTGGCGCGCTAGCGAGACTTGCTGAGAAATTTGGTTACTGCGCAGGTTAACCAGCGCATCAACGCTATCAACCTGCATCATTTGACGCCCTAGGTCTGCAAGAGTGGCAACCGCCATACGCGCGTTGCTACTTAGCCGCCCGACATCCACCTGCGCGCTAAAGATGTCATCTAATAACCGCGTCGGCAGTGTAGTTGTTCCCTCCTGCCGCCAAGCTTCTACTAGCTCACGCTGGATGCGCGCTTCACGCACTTGAGCCAGCGCTGTGCGGCCAGCAATATCTTCGGCGATGTGCATCACATTGGTAATAGCAGCTTCCATTTGAGCAATCTGTTCGGCCATTTTCACCTGCAGATTCAGCGCATCGCATCGCGGCGCACACCTTCCAGCGCCGCATCGCCCGTCAACAGCGCCTGGAAGTGGTTATCCAAAGCAGACAGCTGCCCAGCGGCACCGGTTTCCTCAATATCCGCAAGCCCCTCTCGAGCCTGAGCATAGCGCTCTTCTAATGCGCTGCGGGGAGTGATGTCCGCCAACGCTTGCGTATCATCAGTCGCCAGTAAATCAGCATGCCGCTGTCCAAAAGCGCCCATGGTAAGCACTATGCTGCGGCTAGCGTCCTGCAGCGGCAGCACCTCGTCGATAATGAGGTGCTGAACGTTAATTAAACACTGGTTGGTCATTCAGCCCGTTCCTGCTAGCACAATGGCACCCAGTACAGCGGCGACAAAGAGGCTAATCAGCATAGCGCGGATACTTATGGTCTTTTTCATTAGAGTAGTTCGCCGTGTCAGAGAGAATACAAACAGGAGAGTTACTGAGCTACGTTGGCCCAATCCAACGGCTCGAACTGGCCGTTTCGGATAACCGTAGGCCAAACAGCATCGCTTGCCTGATGGTCATTCGGGCCAAGGGTGAGCGGCTCCCCAACGCCTATATCAATACTGCCAAGGCTTAATAAGCCATCTACAACCGCTTCACGATCAGGGTTACTACCCGCGGCTTTTACACCTTCTACAAACAGCTTGGCCGCAAGGTCGCCCTCCAGAGAGATAAAGTCAGGGGCAGCGTTTGGCGCATACTCTGCCAGCGCTTGGCGATACTCTTCTACCGCAGGAAGGTCAGCATCTAGCGGTGGCACCACCTGCGTCACAATAACGCCCTCTGCTCGTCGTGAACCCAACTCCTCTAACAGCGCCTGGCTACCTACAAACGAGACGTTAAGAAAAAGCGTGTCAGCTAGGTCTTGACGAGCTTCACGGATAAAATCTGCTGCCGGCCCAAAAGTGCCAACAATGATGACCGCGCGTGGTGTGACTGGCGCTTGGAGAATAGTCGCCAAGCCCTGATGGATATTCCGGGTCCCACGGGTAAAGCGGCCATAACCAAGTTAGCCGTATTGGAGAAGCCCCGCGCTTGCATAGCACTTATCGCGCCGTTATAGCCCGCATCCCCAAAACTATCGTTTTGGGTAAAAAAGCAATTTCCTCCGGTTGAATACCTGCGCTAAGCAGCCCATCCACCATGGCGGCGGTCTCTTGTACGTAGCTTGCCCGATAGTTGATCACATAGCGGTCCGGTGGCGAACGGCGCAGAATACCTGCCCCTGTGAATGCACCAAACAGCAGTGTTTTCCCTTGGTTATAAATAGGAATGGTGACCGCTGCGGTGGGCGTACCCACATTGCCAACGGCGGCCAGTAGGTTCTCATCACTTACCAGATCACGGGTATGCTTGGCAGCCTGTAGCGGCGCATATTGATCATCATAGGCTTTTAAAGCCAACTGATTGCCGTTGACGCCACCTTCAGCGTTTATCTTGGCAAAGTAGGTATCAATTCCCTGCTGCATACCGATGCCTAACGGGGCAGCCCCCCGCTTGAAGGGGCAACGATGCCCACCGTTAGTTCTGCCTGCGCCAGTGGCGCTGCTAACAGCCCAACTACCAATAACCATGTTTTTGTACGCCGCATTAATTCTCCCCCTACGTAGTGTGCTTTCACTGTTATCGGCGGAAGAATATACGACTTAAGCTCAACTAGCCTTAAACAGAATGTAATAAAACGTGTCGTCGGTTACGCAGGCCGCTCAATAGCAAAGCGGTCGGTAATGCGCACATAGTCGCTGCCCGCCAAGCGGCCAATCGGTTGGAGTGCCTCCATATTAACGTGGCGGCCATCCCATAATTCATCGTCGATGTATATCGCCACGATTTGTACCAACACAAGGCTACCGGCCAACGGTCGATCACCAAAGCGAATCACATCCACCAGTTTGCAACCAAACGCGACGGGGGCTGCGGCAATACGGGGCACCCGGATGCCTTGCATGGTGGCCTTTTCAAGCCCTGCCAGGGTGAACTCGTCTTCCTCTCTGGGCAGGCTGGCGCTGGTGGTATTGAGCGCTTCAATCAATCCTTCGGTACCCACGTGCACAACACACTCTTCGAGGTCGTCTAAGTTGCGAAGCGTGTCTTTGGGCTGCGCGCTACCATCCAGCAGGGGTGAAAAAGCCAGGATGGGCGGGTCGATGCTGGCTACGTTAAAAAACGAGAACGGCGCTAAATTGGCGTTGCCACGCTTGTCTTGTGTTGCCACCCAGGCAATAGGCCGGGGACAGACGCTACCTGACAGCAGCCGGTAGAGGGTTCCAGCACTCAGCGGAGATTGTTCTAGCAGGGCTTCCATGGGCGCTCCTTATCAAATAACGAGAGAGTTCTCCTTAATAGGCAGCCGCAGCCTAACCACTGTCAAGTATGTTAGCCTTTATAGACTCACTGGGATACCAAGGAACTGAATGCTCACTATTTCCAATAGCGTCAGCGTGGCGGACTGGGAAATTGATATTAGCCAAATTCGCGCCCAGGGCGCTGGCGGCCAAAATGTCAATAAAGTTGCCTCAGCGGTGCATTTGCGTTTCGATATTCAGCGTTCAACGCTGCCGCCGGTTTATAAAGAGCGCCTGATGGCACTCTCCGACCAGCGCATCAGCAAAGAGGGCGTGGTGATTATTAAAGCCCAGAGCTACCGCACCTTGGAGTTGAATAAAGAGGATGCCTTGAACCGCCTGCAGGCGCTGATCAAGAGCGTAGCCAAACAGCCTAAAACGCGCCGCCCTACAAAACCCACGAAGGGCTCACAGCGTCGCCGGGTAGACCATAAAACCCGCAAAGGAAAAATTAAGTCACTGCGTGGTAAAGTGCCGGTGGGCTAGGGGTTATCCCGCCCAAAATCTTCTTCCATGCCTAACACAGTGACCCAAATGCCCACGTCTCCTCGTCCGCTATCGCCCTGCATTCATGTCTGCCAAATAGAGCCTAGCACTCAGATGTGCCAGGGCTGCGGGCGCACGTTGGATGAAATCGCCTGCTGGGGAAGTATGACCGAGGCCGAGAAGGCCCCGGTGTGGGAACGCATTGAACAAGCAGGCTATGTTGAGCAGCAAAACGCGGCAAGAGATGCCACCACAGGCTGAACGGCTGTTTCGCTTAACGCTCTTCGTCGTGGCGATCGCTCAAGATATGGTGAAGCTCACCACAGGCCACCATCGGGTCATCGCAGTTGATGACAATATTAGACTCCGCCAGCACGTAGCTGCATCCGGTAATGGTGTTTTCTACTACTTGGTAAGCGCCTTCTTGATGCGTACCGGTAAAGGTACCGATGAAGCCTGTCTCCCGCAGCGATATCGTTTCTAACTTGTCGCCCAGCTTTAACCGCCCTTCGTAATTCATCAATGCCAGCCGTGCCGACGTACCGGTGCCCGTCGTGCTGCGACAAATCACGCCAGGGTGAACATACGTCGTGGAGCGAGAGCGGATATAGCCTTCCGCCACCGACTCTTCCGGCCCCATAAAGTGCAAAAACGGCAGCGGGCCCACATCTCCCAAGGTGTAGTGGGAGAAGCCTCGCTGCGCCTGAATCGCCTCAACGATTTTATGGGCGCAGGCGGCAAGTGCCTGCTCTTCATCTCGCACCAGCTTGAACCCCAGCGCCTCGGCATCTACTAGGGCGTAAAAGCCACCGCTATAAGCGACCGAGTAGGTCACATCACCGATCCCTGGTACTTGGATGGTATCCCGATAGGTATCGATATAGCTGGGCAGACCTTCACACGTGACCGATTCCACCACGCCGTTATGCACGCGGGCTTCAATTTGCACCAAACCCGCCGGGGCTTCCAGCTTGAAGCGCTGAATCCCCTCCTGCTTGGGCACGATACCGGTCTCGAGCACGGCCGTCGCCGTACACAGCGTGTTCGAGCCCGAGTAAATTGGGTAACCCATCACTTCCATGATGATGTACCCGGCAACGGCTTCTGGGTCGGTGGCGGGCACCAATAGATCCACCGACATTTCGGGAATGCCGTAGGGTTCTTCTAGTAGCAAACGGCGCAACCCATCAGCGTCGTCACGCAGATACTCCATCTGCTGGCGAACCGTGGCACCGGGCAACGTATCAATACCGCCAGTGACGATGCGGCTCACATCGCCCCCGGCATGTGTGTCCAACAATTGAATCGTATGAAGGTTTTTCACTCACCCGGCTCCTAGGCAGTGGTAATGGCAAACGGTGCACCGTGGGTGTCCCACTGAGCATCGGGGACAATAACGATTTTCCCCAGGTAGTTGCTGCCCCGGTTCACAAAGTAGCGCTCGGCCTGATGTAATTCCGAGAGTTTGAACGCGCCGTGCAGCACCGGCTTCAACTCACCGCTACGAATCCAGGCGACTAGTTGCTCTGCCTCCTCGCGAGTGCCGTGGGAAACACCGAAAATCTGCACCTGATACAGGTAGACTCGGGTCCACATAATCTCGCTAAGGTTGCCGCCGCTAGCACCGGCAATGGAAAGCCGAGGATACGTAGCGCGGCTATGCATATCGCCAATCATGGTGTCGATAAACAGGTCGGTCATCTCGCCGCCAACGAGATCCATCACGGCATCTATGGCTTGCCCCTTGGTTTCTGCCAACACACGCTCGACAAACGTCGGTAAGTCACCACGATCAATCACCGCTTCTGCGCCGAGCGCGCGCAGCGCTTCGGCTTTATCGAGCTGACTGACGGCGTAGGGAATCGCGCCGACGATACGACAGAGCTGAATCAATGCCGTGCCGACCCCTCCGCTGGCACCACTGACGAGAACGCGCTCTCCCGCCTGAACGTTGGCGGCAGTCATCATGTGGTAGGCCGTTTGATAGGAGCACATGCCCATAGCGGCCAGCTCAGCATCATGCAGTTCAGGGTTAGCGACGTGGTGGAACTGGTCGGCAGGCACCGCAATGTAGTCAGCATAGCCGCCATCAGCACCGTGGCCGTAGTAGTCCGGCGTGAGGTTAATATCACGACGCTCATCGGCGTAGATGTTGAAATCCAGTAGGCCACGCTCGCCAATGCGCTGGGCGTCGACGCCCTCCCCCACGGCGACGATCCGCCCAGCCACGTCGGCCCCCTGTATGCGGGGGAACGTCAGCGTCGGGGAGCCGCCCATGGCAAACGAGGTGACGTCCTCTTTCCCTTTGGTGGGGTATAGCCCTTCGCGTGCTTTGCGGTCGGTGTTGTTTTTCGCTGTGGCCGTGACCTGCACCAGCACCTGCCCCGGGCCTGGCTGTGGCGTAGGTACATCTTGGCGGTACTGCAGCACGTCCACATCACCGTGGCCGGTTAAGAGCATCGCTGACATCGTGGCAGGTATCGCCGCGTTGTTATCCGTATGGGCCATGGGGGGCTCCTTATTCAGTGCATATGCCGCGACAATAACAAACGCCGGGCGAGGTTCAAGGGACTAGCCGAAGACCGGCACACCGATGATCACCGGGTGTAGATAGAAGGCAAACAGGGCATACGCCACTACGCCAATCGCCACCGTGGCCAGCGTAGCCGCCAGCGAAGTTGATTGCGGTGCAGCGGGCTGCTGACGGCTACGCTGTTTAGCGGCTTTAAACGCCAAAATAGCCCAGACAAGAAACGCTGCAAAAAAGAGGATATCGCTCAGTCGGCCATTCACTAGCAGGTGGGCAAACGCCCAGATTTTGACGGCCAGCATCATCGGGTGGCCTAGCTTGGCTTTGATCGCGTTACCCGGCACATACGCTGCCACCAACATAATAAACGCGGGCAGCATCAGCAGCGCCACTGCATGGCGTAAGCCCATCGGCGGAAACCATAGATTGATAGGGTCGAGGCGCGTTTGACCGTAGCCATATATGGCGATGGCAAGGCCAATGAGGGCCACCACGGAGTAAGCCAGCTTCCACGTGCTTTGGCCACGGTTAGCGATCTGCTGCTGTCGCCAGGATTCCGCAAAGATACGTACCGAGTGCCCGCCTAAAAAGATCAGCAGGCCTAAGATCATGAGGGTCATGGTGGTCACTCTCCGGTGAGTTGCAAGTCGTTGGTCGAGTGGGAGCATGCCACACTCCTTGGCAAACCACATGGCGCGGCGTCAACTTTTCGCCAATAGTGATGGAGAGCAAAACCCGTCAAGCTAGACGACTGACTGTACCTCTGCCCTCGCCAAGGATCGGTATGCTTCACTTCCCCTCGACGTACCATCGCCGTCTCACCTGGACCTATTTTGGGCTGTTCATTGCCATTGGCATGACCGGCGGCCTGCTTGGCCCGGCCCTGCCACACCTGGCCGAGGTCAGCGGTGCCTCCATGAGCCAGATCGCCGTGCTGTTTACCGCACGCGCCGTGGGCAACATGAGCGGCGCGATGGTCACCGGGCTGCTCATGGACCGCTTCAACGGCCACCACGTGCTGGTGATGATGGGCATGCTGGCGGTAGCTGGGCTAGCCTTGGCGCCGCTTAGCCCGCTCCTGGTGCTGTTAACGCTGCTGTTTATGCTGTTGGGCTTTGCGGAAGTATCGCTAAACGCGGGGGGAAATACGCTACTGCTATGGCTACACCGCGATGCGGCAGGCCCAAACGTGAGCGCGCTACACTTCTGCTTTAGCTTCGGCAACATGCTTACGCCGCTGATTATGATTGCCGCACTCTCACTTACCGGGCAATTTCATCTCACGTTTTGGATTGTTGCATTAAGCGTGGCTGCCATGCTGTGGCCACTTTCGCGCTTTGCCAGCCCGACTATGCCAACGGTAGACCCTGACCCAGCCACTTTGGCAGCGCTCAAACATCGTGACCCACTGCTGCTGGGGCTATTTATGCTGCTGTTTTCCATTTATGTGAGCATTGAAATTACGTTTGCTGGCTGGGTGACGGCGTATGGCGCGCTGTCAGGGCTGACTACCGAGCAGGCGGCACTGCTGGCCACTCTATTCTGGCTAGCGCTATCTGCTGGCCGTTTGCTGGCCATTCCTCTGCTGCGTGTTTGTTCACCCTGGCAGGTGTTAGCCAGTTGTTTGGCGCTGGGCTTGGGTGCCTCGGCCGGCCTGCATTTTAACTGGCTGCCTCTAAGCCTCGGAGCACTGCTGTTTGGGCTTTCGGCCTCTGCTTTTTTCCCGACACTCTTTGCGCTATGCAATCAGGCCATTGTGATGCGGGGCCGCACCACCGGCGCTATTTTTACCGCAGCGGGTAGCGGTGCGCTGATTATTCCGTCTTTAACAGGCCCGCTGCTGGATATCGCTGGGGCCCGGGCTTTTCCTATGTTACTGGCCGCTCTGTGGCTCTTGATTGCGCTGGGGCTTTGCATGCTGGCATTTCGTTTACACCAACTCACCACCCGGCAAGGGCTTTAGAACCAGTCTTTGCGTTTAAACAGCCAGATTAAAATACCGCCAATACCCAACATGGCCCCCCATACAAAGAAGTAGCCGTATTGATAGCTAAGCTCAGGCATATATTCGAAGTTCATTCCGTAAATACCGGCAATGAACGTCAGCGGAACAAAAATAGCGGTAATCACCGTCAAGACACGCATCGTGATATTTAGCTGGTGAGAAGAAATAGAGATATAGCCATCCACCAAGTCACCGCAAATATCGTAGTACATTTGTGTCAGCGTATAGAGGCGCTCAAAGCGCTCCTCTACATCGGTAATCGCGTGCAGGGTTTCACTCTCACCTCTAGGTAAGTGGGCGTAGTCATACGCCGTTAGCTCTTGAGTAATACCTTTGTGATAGCTAAAGATGCGCCGCATTTTCACCAGCCGCGAGCGGTAAGTCGTAATTTTACGCATCAGAACATCGTTGCCGTTTTCGAGCAGCTCATCCTCAAGATCACTAAGTTCCATCTCAAACTCCAGCAGGCTATCAATATAAAATCCTGCTGAGGTATACATCACTTTTAATGCCACATGCTCTGGGGAAAGCGCCAGCAACGCCTTACCCTGCTCATTTAACAGCCGCTCAATACTCAAGGCTTCTCCGGGGTGAAGCGTTATCAAAAAACGTTCGCCGATAAAGAAACAGACCTGCTGGGGCACAAAATTAAGCTGGGCATCGAATGATGAAATACCGCGATAAATAATCAGCGTATGGTTCTCAAACTCTTCAATTTTCGGCGGGTGTCGCTCTTTATGGGCATCTTGAATGGCCAAGGGATGGCAGTCAAAACGCTCTAGCACATCACGCTCCTGCGCTTCGCTTTCGCCTTTCATATCAACCCACAAATGGGCAGTGGGCATTGTTTTCCAGTCGTCGATTAGGCGTACATCCCCCTCACGCACATCGCCTTCTGGGGTGGTTAATATGCAACGAATCATTTTCTTCCCTGGGTTCGTTAAGTCTTGGGCGTTATATCTGCCGGGCGCGCTAACTCTATACGCGCTTTACCCGCCCGCTTAGCCATATACATTGCCACGTCAGCTCGCTTTAACAACTCCTGAGCCGTTTCAGACGCCCCTGGCAAAAATAGCGCTACACCGATGCTGGTACTAACCAGTAAGGTAGAGCTACCAACATGAAGCGGCTCTTCAATGAGGCGAATCAGTTTCTGGGCCAATGGCTCTAGCGCCTCGGCGGTGACTCCTTCTAGCAGCACGACAAACTCGTCTCCTGCCCAACGGGCAACAAAGTCCGTCTCGCGAACGGCATACTGCAAGCGCTTGGCAACGTCGCGCAGCAGTTCATCACCCATGGCGTGGCCATGCTGGTCGTTAACACGCTTGAACCCGTCTAAATCAAGAAACAGCACCGCCAGCGGGTTTAGGGTACGGCGCACCCGCGCCATCGCTTCGGATAAGCGCTCGTCAAGCGCACGGCGATTAGGCAACCGAGTCAGTACATCTTCACGGGCCTGTTGATCCCGAAGCCGCTCTAGCTGCTGGCGCTCAGTGATATCGTGAATAAACAGGCTACGGCGCATCCGACCATTAATCTCATAGCTTTTCAAGCGTACTTCGACCGGCAAGCGGACGCCATCACGGCGCGTCGCCTCACAAGAAATAGGCGCAGATTCATCTTGATTGGGTAGCCCTTGGGGAAACATAAGCGCCGTTAGTGGGCGCATTAAAGCTTCTTTGCGACTCCAGCCAAATATACTCTCTGCAGCCCGGTTCCAGTCCAGCACCCGCTCTTGGGCGTCAATGCTCAGATAGGCATCGTAGGCAGACTCAATCACCAAATTGAGCTCGCGAGTACGCCGCTCGATTTGCTGTTCAAGGCTTTGATGAAGCTCAGTGAGCGCTTTTTGGGTGGCAATACTATTTTTTTGCTCTTTAATGAGCCGTTCGCGCAGGTGAATCTCACCGGTCACAATGTCGGCTAAATCTTGCAACGCGGCCTGCTCCTGAGCGCTCAACTGCCGCGGTTTGCTATCCATCGCACACAGCGAACCCAGCACCAATCCCTGTGAGTTTTTAAGCGGAATGCCTGCGTAAAAACGTATTCCATCAGGTCGAGTCACGAAAGGGTTGGTGGCAAAACGCTCATCTTGCAGCGCATCTTTCACCACCAACGGAGAAGCTTCCAGCACGGTGTAGGCACAAAACGCCACATCCCGCGGCGTTTCGGAGATATTGATACCAACTTGCGACTTAAACCACTGCCGATCGGAATCAATCAGAGTGATAGTTGACTGTGGCACACCGAGTAGCACCGTTACCAAGCGCGTAATGCGATCAAAAACAGGCTCGTTCGGCGTATCCAACAGTGCTAGCTCGTTAAGCGCAGCCAAACGGGCATTTTCGTTAGGAGGTAACAGGTGGCTCATGGCGATCGCACCTACAGTAGTAGTCAGATCCCTGCCAGCATAACGCGAAACGAAATTTCCTGCTTAACGCCTTGATTAACGGGCAAGGACGCGGCGCTTGTTGGCTCCAGCAATGATCATACTCACCGCAGTTGAGAGCAGCAGCGCCCCAACAAACGGGCCAAGGGTTGGTACGCTGCCGGGGAAGGTGGCTGCTATCACTCCCGCACTAACACTGCCTTGGCTCAACCACCCCGGCAGCACAGCGCCCACTAGCCCAGCAAGCCCGCCGCCTATCGCAGCCATAGGCGTCATGCGTTGCCATAAGCCAAGCAGTACCGGTACCACGATGGCGGCACACAGCAGATCGGCAATCAGGAACAGGCGAAGCACCGAGAGCCCCTGCAGAGCAATCACAATCACCGGCACCATGATCGCGACAGTAAGCCAGCGGGCCTTGGTTAAAGCATCTGGGCGGTCGCCGCTGGCCCATAGCGAGGCAATCCCGTTTTGTAACGTGTCGACGCTAGACGTGACCAGGGTAACGGCAAGTACCAGTGACGGCAGCGTGATCCATATCGGCGCATCGCTTAACAGCGCAAAAAACGGCATGGGCGGCTCACCTAAGCTGACACCGCTCATGGCGGCCATCATGCCCACGCCACCAATTACCATCACCACGAGAATCGTCATACCACCGCCTAGCCAGGCGCCACGCCCAAGGCTTTGTTCATCTTGTGCCGCCCACACCCGCTGCCAATAGCCCTGGTGGAATAAATTGGCAGCCGTCACAGCAATCACCAGCGTCAATGCCACGCTGAGCGAGCTACCGATTGGCAATGAGGGTAAAGCGGCGTCGCTGGGCATGCTCGGTAGCCGCCAAAGCGTTACGCTCGCCACCGCCAGTAGTAGGGCCAACAGCAGCCATGCCTGCCAACGGTCGGTCGCAAGGCTGGCGCGAAGGCCGCCCATCACGGTGTACACCAGCGTCGTTAGAGCAACGCCAATGATCACCACGGCAGGCGGCACATCAGAGAGCAGCGCGGTAATAGCCCCAATGGCAGTTAACTCAGCGGCTAAAAAGCAGCCCATATAAGCAACAGATACCATCGCCACAAAGCGACGAACGTTTTTGCCATAGCACGCCTCAGCAAACTCCGCGATGCTGCGCCCTTCTGGCAGCGCTTGGCGTATTTTTGGCCCATAAAGGCCCAATACAATAAACGGAAGCGCCGAGCCAAAGGCATAGCCCAGCAGCGCCACGGGGCCAACAAAGGCACCAATTTCAGGTGGAGCAAACAGAATCCAGGCACCCATTCCAGAGGCTAAAAAAGACAGCCCCAGAGTGGACGCAGTTTGCGAGTTGCGGGCGGTGACATAATCATCCAGCGAGCCGCCGCCAAAGCGTGCCCGAAGACCCAGAAATGCAAAGCAGCACAGGGCTGCGCCTAACACAGCAGACGTTAGGTATGGCATGTCGCGCTTCCTCCGCCGGTACGAACCGGATCAGGTTCCAGGGTCTGCGTTACGCGCATTCTCAGCCCGTTTTGGGCTCCCCTGGCGACAGTGAATGAAGGCGCCATCCTCAATCAAAGCCGCGCCGTAGTAAAGCCTTAAGGCGTTTCGCGAACCGATTCGTCAGGCTTTTTCGGCACGCGCCCCATGAGATAGAACTCGGAATTAGGCGGCGTGCCCGCTAGGGTCACCAGGCGATTCGACATACCAAAAAAAGCGCGAAACTCCTCAGGGCGATGCGCCAGCATCAGAAACACATTAGGCACGAACCCCGCTTTTTCCTGCACAGCTAACATCGCATCACGAATATCGCTTGGCACATCATCCAGCGTTTCGGGAAGTTTAAAACGGCTAATAGCAGCAGACATATTGACACCTTCTTGTTATGTTCATGATATAAATAGCGCGATTAAATTAACTGGTAACAAATAGCTAACTAAAGCACCTTTCATTTCGCGTTCGCGCTCACCATACTCTTATTAAGTCCATGTCATAAAAGCCGTACGTTATCAGCAAAGCGGCGTACTAACAGGGAAACCACCATGACATACTCTGAAGCTAAAGAGCACACGCCAGGGCGTTTGCATGAGCTTTTTGCCGACCCTTACCGTGCGTTCGAAAACGATACGGATGAGCGTCAGCTACATATCCGCGTTATGCTTCATACGCTGCTAGCACGCCCGATGCAGCGCGGGCAAGTCACTCTACGTGTCATTCATGGCTGGGAGAACGGAGGCTTTGAGCCATCTGACCTGCAGCACGCCGATTATGCGCTACATAGCTTAGATGACTACCACACTGCCGTGGAGCGCTTCACCACCGCCACCCGGCAAAATGAGCCGCTGCCTGCCGATAACACGTCCATTTTAGCTGCCCCTCTTGCCGATGCCATCGCAGATGCCGAGGCAGAAGGCCAAACGCTGACAGACGATATTGTCGAAACGCCTGCACGTTGGCCTGCGTTTGATGGTGGGTTAGCCCTCTATACGCTATTTAAGATGTATCACCGCCTGGTTTACGGCGAAGATGACAGTTATCGTTGCTCTCAGTGCAATACCCCACATGGCCCCCGTGAAATCCATGAATTCCACATGGAAGAGGGTGAGTTTGCACTGCTGGCCCCCATAAGCGAGCAGCACGACGCCCCTTACCTGCTAGTGCTCCATGAAAGCCAGCTTGCCCCCATTGAGCAACTGCTCAACGACAGCCTGCCACTATTTGATCGTTTTTAACGCGCTTGCGCCTCCTCCGCTAGCGTGGAAGAGGCGCATCGCCCAACGTATAACAACGAATCTTTTACAACGAAATGGTGCTGTTAATCCCACTAGAGACGTTTTCAGGCTCGAACCAACGGGCCGTGACGGTCTTAGTTTGCGTCCAGAAAGCAATCGCCTGTTTGCCGTTGGGGCCTAAGTCACCCAGCTTGGATGCCCGAGATCCGGTAAAGCTGAAGTAAGCAACGGGAACAGGAATCGGCACATTGATACCAATTTGGCCAACGTCGATATCCGTTTCAAACCGGCGAGCCACCCAGCCAGAGTTGGTAAAAATCGACGTGCCGTTGCCATTGGGGTTGGCATTAATAAAGTTGATGGCGTCATCCAGCGTTTCTACGCTAACCACACACAGCACAGGGCCGAAAACCTCTTCCCGATAAATGGTCATATCCGCCGTTACATCGGCAAATAGCGTCGGTCCTACAAAGTTGCCATCCGGGTAGCCGTCCACCGTATAGCCACGGCCATCTACCAGAAGTGTGGCGCCCTCTTTTTCACCGGCGCTGATTAAGCGCTCAACCCGCTCTTTCGCCTGGGGCGATACCAAGGGCCCCAGGTCTGCATCGCGCTGGGAGCCTGGCCCTACTTTCATGCCACGGGCACCGGCTTCGATATCTTTTATCCACTCCCGGGCTTCCCCCACCAGCACCACTACCGAGTTCGCCATGCAGCGCTGCCCGGCCGCGCCAAAAGCAGACCCTAACAGGCTGTCAATCGCTTGGCTGCGGTTAGCGTCAGGCATAACGACGCAGTGGTTTTTGGCCCCCATCATAGCCTGCATCCGTTTGCCTGCCGCCGCGGCACGGTTGTATAGCAGCGAGCCGACATGAGTCGAGCCGATAAACGACAGCGCCTTGATATCCTGGTGGTCAGCAATTTGATTCGCTACATCCGGACCACCGTGCACCACGTTTAATACGCCAGCGGGAATGCCCGCTTCATGGGCCAGCTCGACTAGCCGCATGGTAGAGCTCGGGTCCTGCTCGGAGGGTTTCAATACAAAGGTGTTACCCGTGGCAATAGCCAGCGGGAACATAAAGCAGGGCAACATAATCGGGAAGTTAAATGCCGTAATACCCGCGCCCACGCCTAACGGCTGGTGCATGGTGTAAACATCCACCTCGTTCGCTGCGTTTTCGGCTAATTCGCCTAGCTGCAGCGAGGTAATGGAGCAAGCATGTTCCACCACCTCAAGACCGCGGCCTACTTCACCTTCGGCATCGGGCAGTGTTTTGCCATGCTCTTCGGTAATTAACGCGGCAAGCTCTGCCGTATTCTCGCGAATAAGGGCCTGAAGCTTGAGCATAATGCGCATGCGTTTACCCAGCGGCACCTTGCGCCACTCTTTAAACGCCGTTTTGGCACTGGCAACGGCCCACTCGACCTCTTCTGAGGTGCAGAATGGAACGCGAGCCACTACCTCTTGGGTGGCCGGGTTAACAACGTCGCGCCACTCCTGGCTTTGCGACATCACTGGCTGACCATCGATATACATGGGTATTTCGCGAACGGACATAACACTGATCCTCATGGTTGTGTTTGTTATGGATTCTAATAGGGAGCCTGTAGGGTATATCAGCAAGTTAACGTAAACGTCAATTAGCCACTCGACAAAGACAAAAACGTTTAGCCAAATGCAATACGCCTTTCCCTCTCGGCAGCGCCCTCGCTATGCTGTTTCTAACGCCGAACCAACCCATCGGTTAGCCAGGGCAACCACGCCAGCAGCACCAGCGTGACGAGGGTCGCCAATAAAAAGGGCAGCAGCGCTCGGAAGATTTTTAGCGGCGGCGCACCGGTCATGGAGGAAGCGATAAACAGCCCCGCGCCCACTGGCGGGGTGAGTAACCCCATCACCAGGGTCAGGCAGACCACCACGCCAAACTGGTAAGGGCTAATCGCAAACTGGCTTTGAGCGATGGGCATTAAAATAGGCACCACCAGAATCAGTGCGGCAATCCCATCGATCACCATTCCCACTAGCAGCAGCGCCCCAATCACCAGCAGCAGAAACAGAAACGGGCTGCTGGTCAGCGCGGCAATCCATTCAGCGGCCATTTGCGGCAGCTGCTCGTAAATCACTACCCAGCCAAACACACCTGCCGCCGCAATCAGCATAATCACCAGCCCAGCATTAATCGCCGTGCGGGTAAGCACTTGGGGTAGCTGCTGAAAACGCAGATCGCCGTACACAAAGCGTCCCATTAACAGCGCCGCCAGCGAGGCCAGCGCCGCCGACTCCGTGGGCGTCGCAATGCCCAGCAAAATACCGCCAATGATAATCACCGGAATCAGCAGTGCAGGCATGCCCCATAGCGCATCGTGCAGCGCCTGTTGCCGGCTTGGCCACTGCCCTTTCGGGTATTGTTGCACCAGCCCCACCAGGGCGATAACCACGAAGAAACTCGCGCCTAGCAACAGCCCCGGCAGTAGCCCAGCGATAAACATCTCCGCAATGGGTACTTGGGCCATCACCCCAAACAGTACAAATAGCATAGAGGGCGGAATAATCGGCGATAAAAGCCCGCCAGCGGCGGTAATCGCCGCGCTGTAGGGCGTGTCGTACCCCTCCTCCTCCATCGCAGGCACCATAGCGCGGGACATAATGGCGATTTGCGAGGCCGCCGAGCCAATGATCGCCGCCATCATCATATTGGCGACTAAGTTGATATAAGCCAAGCCGCCGCGAAAGCCTCCCACCAGAATGCGGGCCAGAGCAATCAAGCGCTTGGTCAGCCCGCCCTCGTTCATCAACTCCCCGGCCAGCATAAATAGCGGAATCGCCAGCAAGCCGTAGCTTTCAATGGCGCTAAACAGCTGCTGCGGGTAGGAATCAAACAGCACCGTATTGCCAGAGGCCTGGATATACCACATCGCCGTAAGCGCCAGCACTAGCGCAATAGGCACCGCTCCCAGTAGCAGTAGCAAGAACACCGCGACCGTCATACCCGCCCCCTTAATGCCATTAGCGATTGCGTCAGGTTCGCCACGCCGTGCAGGCTCAGCGAGAGCGCAAACCAAGGCACAATCAGCCACGCCCAGAACTTTTTAATGCCCAGGGTGGAGGTGTTTTCCGCATAGATAAAATTAAACGTTTGCCCCTGAAACGCCTGGGTATCGAAGCCGGTTTGGACCAGCGTCAGCGGCTGGTACCAGCCCCAGCAAAGCCAGACCAGCAGCAGGGCAAACAGCAACACCATGGCATCCACCGCCACGCCGACCAGCTTTCTACCCGTTGGCGGCAGCAGGTCGCTCACCAGTGTCACCGCGATGCCCTGGCGGCGTTTCAACACCGCCCCAGCAATCAAGAACGTCATCCAGATCATGGCGTAAATCGCCAATTCACTGACCCAGTAAAGCGGGCTGCCCAGCGCGCGGAAGGCAATATTTGTGAGGATTAAACACGTCACCGCCGCTGCCAAGGCAGCGGCGGTGATCTCTTCACAACGGGCAAGCCCTTTGGAAAGGCGTTGCAACATGATGATTAAAGGCCTTTATCAACGGCTTGTTTGACGTTAAGGATTACTCGTCGCGCAGGCGGTCAGCCTCGGCGCGCAGGGTATCCAACATAGGGGCTTTCGGTGCCCAAATACTTTCCCACTCGGCAATCGCCTCGGAGAAGAACTCGGCATCGGCTTCGACGATATTGATGTCCAGCGCGCGGATCTCCTCTTCCTGGGCGGCGTCCATCTCCTCAAAACCGCTCAGTACGTTCTCCAGGTGCTCGGCCATGGCGGTATCGATCAGCTCGCGGTCTGCCTCAGAGAGTTCGCGCCACACCCGACCAGACACCACCCCCACCATCGGGAACATCATATGGTTGGAGATCAGCAGGTTGTTCGCCTGCTCGTAGAATTTCAGAATCAGAATGGAGTCGAAGTCCATGTCGATGGCGTCGACCTGCCCATTGGCGAGGGCATCGTAGACTTCCAACAGCGGCATGGGCGCAGGGGCAGCGCCAGTCGCGGTGTAGAAGTCACGGATCGGCTCGAAGGGGGTAATACGCAGCCGCTGGCCATGCAAATCATCAGCGCTTTCAATAGGGCTGCGGCTCAATACTTGGCGCATGCCTACCATGCCGTAACCTACCCCAACAAAGCCCACGCCTTCCGGCATCAAGTCGAGTAGTTCACCGGCCGCATCGGAACGCAACAGGCGCGCCGCGTGGTTGACGTCGTCCACCAGATACGGGGCGTAGAGCGCGCCAAAATCAGGAATGCGATTGGAGATTTCGGCAATGGTTAGAAAGGCCATGTCCAGCGCGCCGGTTTGCAGCTGCTGCACCATTTGCGCTTCGTTACCTAACTGCTGGGCAGGAAAAACGCTTACGCTATGCTCGCCGCCTGAGCGCTCGTTGAGTGTTTGCGCGAACGCTTCGGCTTCGGTGGACCACAGATGCTGGGCGGGTGTAATCAGCCCTAAACGGAAGTCACGCGCCTGGGCGCTCATGGAAGAAACGGCCAAGGCGGCTGCGGCGCAGGCAAGCGTCAGCGTTTTCATTCGGTTCATGCAAAGCCTCGTTGTCCAGCCAGAGCGCCGTGCGGCGCTTTGGGTGTTTTTTTAATTAGTCGGCTTTGAGAATACCTGAGCGGTTGCGTTAATGGCACCCGCCATTGCGCTAACGCAGCGTCGCAATGACGGGTAGACATCCACTGCCCTAGGCGGCTTCGTAGGCGGCTTTCAAGCGGTAAAATTCGTCGACAATGGCCGCCATTTCGGTAGCATCGTAGTCGCATAGCCCGCTGACGACGAGCTTCTTAGAGCCTACACCCACCGCTTCACCGGCTGACTCAATGGAAAACTCCAGCAGCGCATCAGCGCGTTTACCCTGGACATCCAAGGAGGATTGATTCAGCGCCAGATTAGGTGAGAAGCCGTCTAAACGCTCCAGGCAAAAGCCCATGCTATCGTAGATCACCAGCGGGCGTTTAGGGTTAAACATCACCCCATGCTGCTCCATCAGCGGCTTGAGATAGTGGGGAAAATTCTTACCCGAGAAGGCGACGTAGCAGCGGGCAAAGCCTTCGACCACCGCCTCATCACGGGTCATCTCGCCGCTGCGGACAACCTGTAAATAGCATTTACCGCTGTCGTCACAGACGTGGATATCCCCGTTCTCGGTTTCACTGAACTTGATGGGTGTATCGGCCCCCACCATATTGGTGAAGCGAAATTCCATTTGTCGCGACAGCCCGAACTTCACCAGCACCAGCGTAAACAGCAGGTCGCCGGGCACGCAGAAACGCCGCGCATCCGGGTTGTGAATCGGGTTGTAGTCGCCGGCCACGCTTTTAGCGAAGCGGCTGGCCTGCTCCGCGGAGATCACCACATACTCTCCGCGCTGCGCGTAAAAATCCTTGAACATGGCTTTGCTGCCTGCCTAGCGTTGAAATCGAAAACCCATAACTGCCCCACGTCGCGCATAATGCCATAAAACACGCGCCAACAGGAGTCATCTGCTAGGAAGCCCGTATGTCCCGTGACACGCCCACTGCACCACGTCGTTTTCGCCTTCTCATCGCCCTGCTGTTTGGCGCGCTAGCGCTTGTGCTAATTTGGCTGATAGGCAGCTACTGGCTACTCAACAGCCAGTGGCTACCGCAACGAATCTCCACCATCGAAGGGGTCGAGGTGCGCTGGTCTAACGCCCAGAGCCTTCACCCAGGGCGTTGGGAGGTGGAAAATCTCTACCTAGCCCGGGAAGACGAAGCGCTACCGATTACCGTCGAGGCTAGCCAAGCCACCCTGTCGCTATCGCTGCTTGCCCTGCTTCGCGGAGAGCTACATATTCAAGCACTGGAGGCAAACGGCATTCGCCGCTTCACCGTCGGGGACATTGCCCTGGAGGCAGAGGGCCAGCTGAAGGTCGAGGATACCCAGTTCAGCCAAGAGACCCTCAGCGTGCCTTATGTAGGCTTGGACATCACCCAAGGCCGCCTCGTCCGCTTGAGCGATCAAACCACGCTGGTGCAGGACATTCAGCTACGCAGTACGGCGTCGCTGGACTCACTTTCTACCCAGCAAAGTAGCGATGCGTTAACCGAGGCGCTGCTCGACGCCCTCACCGCCCAGCTTGCCATCACGGCTCAAGCGGATGCTTGGGACGTGTTCATGCCCTACCTAGAGGCGCTGCCCTGGTTGAGCCTGGCAGGCAACGGCGTATTGGAAGGTGAGCTAGCGCTTGCCGAGGGCCAACTACAGCCGGGCAGCGAACTCACATTAGCAACCCCAAGGCTTGCGCTCTCTATCGATGAGCAGCGCTTGAAAGGTACCGACAACACGCGCCGCTGGCTGGTAGCGGATGACACACCGCCGCCGCATACCGCCACGGGCCAGGGGCGCGTCAGGCTCGCTGTGGTAGAGGGGCAACTGCGCTTCGCTACTCAGTTGGAGGACGTCACGCTAGCCGACACGCACCCCTACGCCACAAACACACGGCTCTCCCTCGCTACCCACATCCCTAATCAGCGCCTGGACCAACTCGACTTGCCCACTGGCGCCTCACTTGAGCTATCGGGCGAGGTAACGCGCCTGGACATGCTTGACCGCTATCTCGCAACAGTCTTCGATGGCCAAGGGGTTCGGCTATCCGGCCTGGGGAGCATCACCGCCAGCGCGACGCTGCGGGATGCGCGCCCTTATGAAGCATCGCTAACCGTTCAAGCGCCCACGCTAGGCGCAGAGCTGCTTGAACTCACCGCGCAAGGCAGCGGTACGCTCGACACGACGCTCTCCCCCGATGAGCAAGTAGCGGCAACGCTGGCCTTCACAGACGCCACGCTGCGCCATCAGGAGCGAACCTTGCTAGCGGATGCAGCGCTAACGCTAGCGGCACAAAGCCCCCTCGACCCCGAACTGGCACAACAAAGCGCCACGGCGCAACTAATTTGGGAAGAAGCAACGCTGCCCAATATCCAAGCGCTACAACCCTACCTTGCGGCGGTGTTGCCCCGCCCTTCTCCGCTAACGTTAAACAGCGGCTCAGCCACCAGCCACGGGCAGCTCCGCTTCACGACCGAGCAACTGAGCGGCGAGCTTTATTTGGCTGGCAACGCGCTGACCACCGGCTGGCAACGTAGTGAGCAGAGCGGCACGTTGGTGAGCGATATACAGCTGGCGCTGGCCATCAACCAAGCGGCGCTGGATGGCACAGCGCTGGACATCAGCGGCTCGCGGCTAAGCTGGCAGGTGGCCGACCCGCAACATCCCGGCGAAGCGCTGGAGAGCACGCTGGTGCTGCGCGACGGTCGCTTTCAGCGCCAAAACACCACCCCAAGCGGGCAGTTCACGCTGGAGGGCAGCGTGCAGCGGCTAGGGTTTCTCAACACGTTTTTACCGGACGCTCACGGCGTATCGCTTTCCGGCAACGGTCAGCTTTTTTTACAGGGCGCGTTTATAGACGACACGCTGCAAGCCCCTACTCGGCTGCGGGTCAATGCTAACCAGCTGGAAGTGACGTTTCTCGACTACTTGGCCACCGGGCGCGGCGAGCTGACCGCCCAGTTAGATAGCCCCGAGCAGGCACAGCTTTCGCTGGGGATTCCACAATTTTCCCTACGTCGGCAAGATGATGACCGCCCGCATCTGGAAGGCCGCCACTTTGCGCTCACCACCCAAACCGACCGCTTTAGTGATGTACTCGACGCCCCCGCTCCCGAACACTTCACCACCCGCGTTGCGCTGCCAATCACCGAGGTGCCGGACATTGCCCGCTACAATCGCTACCTGCCAGAAGATGCGGGGGTTGAGCTACTCTCCGGCAGTGCCAGCCTAACCAGCGAATGGCTGCTAGAGGGGCTGCGCGCCCAAGGTGATATCACGCTGCGCGCTTTCGAAACCGAGATGGCGCTACTGGAGCAGCGCCTGAGGGGAGACGTGACACTGCACCTACAGCTCACCGAGGGCGATATCGAGACGCGCCGCTTTGTCGCCAATGACTCCTACCTGCGCCTGGAAAACGTTTTTCGCCGAAGCGACGACGGCACTCAGGACGCAGGCTGGTGGGTGCAGCTCACCATGGAAGAAGCCCAGCTCAACTGGGACGACCCGATACAACTCACCAGCCAGCTACGGTTAGGCATGCGCGATACTGGGCTGCTGGCACGGCTATTTCTCGCCCGTGCCCGGGAGAGCAACTGGCTGGGCAGGATTTTAAACGTGCATAACATCAACGGGCACGCCCTACTCACAGTGAGCGGCGAGCAAATACGCCTGCATGACCTCACGCTCACAGGCGGCCCGCTGCTTCTGCTTTCCGATGTGAGCCTAGCCGACGGCCAAGCCAACGGCGCGCTTTATGCACGGCTGGGTGCCGTGGGCCTCGGCGTGGAGCTGAATGACAGCGAACCGGCCCTACGCGTACTCCAACCCAAGCGCTGGTTTGACCGCTGGCGAGAGGCCCAGCGCTTTCCAAGGCCTTAGCGGCGCGTGCGTTCTCGACGAATCATACGCACGCGCTCTTTGGCCTTTTGAGGTGTAGACAGCGGCGCGTTGGCGTCTTGGTATTTAGGCGGCACCGTGACCCAGGCAAACACCGGCAGGGCCAAGTGCCAATGAATCGCCGCTAAGCGCAGGCCCAGCGTCACGCTCAATGAGGCGGCAATGGCGAATGTCAGCGGCGCATCGAGCGCCTGCAGCGCGACATACACAATCCCGCCCGCCATAGCGGCGGTGGCATAGATCTCTTCGCGCAGCACCATGGGCACCCGCTGAGCCAACACGTCACGAATCATGCCTCCCGCCACACCGGTCATCATGCCCATGAGTACCGCCACCACCCCCGACGTGCCCAGCAGCAACGCCTTGTGGGTACCGATCACGGTAAACAGCGCCAGGCCGAAGGGCATCGGCGATGGGTAAAAACCCCGAGATAGACGATGGATATAGTGAAATCCCACCAACGACACGCCCACCGTGGCGAGGATGACCCACAGATACGTGGAGTCGGTGACCCAGAACACCGGCCGGACACCCAGCACCAGATCCCTCAAGGTGCCGCCGCCAGCACCAGCATGCCAAACGGGTCCATCCGCGAACGGCAGGCCAAAATGACTCCCGACAGGGCAAACACGATCACCCCCGCCAAATCCAACCAATAAATCACACCCGACACGCGGCTCTCCCTCATCACCTGCTGTTTAGGCGAGCAGAATATCACTCATTCGGGAGGGTGTATGTGATCAGAGAGCCGGTCGCCTTAATAGCCGTGACGTTTCAACCACCCTTTTAGGAAAGCAATTTCACTCTCTTGGGCGGCGATAATGTCCTCGGCCAGTTGACGAATCTCGTCATCTTCGCCGTGCGCCAGCACGATTTCTGCCATGGCGATGGCACCTTCGTGATGGGGAATCATGCCTTGCGCGAAATCCACATCAGGGTCGCCAGTGTAGGTCGGCATGGCAGCACTCCTCTTATCGGAGAGATAGGTAATTAAAGTTTAAAACCTACAGGCTGCCTACAGGTCAAAAAGCCGCTCCGGTCAGGAAAGCGGCTTAAGAAGTGGCATTGTCGGTGGTGCCAGTAGCAGCTAACGCGTCACGCTGTAAACCACTGGCACGGTACTGCTTAACCTATGATGCCGTGTCAGTGGCTAGAAAATGCTCCAGAAACACTTGGTAGTCTTGAGCAACACAGTCCGCGTAGGCCTTAGCAAGCGTTGAGACCACGCCGATAAACTGCTCTTCACGCCCTTCTAACCGCTGGCATACCGCGTCGGCAAACGGTGCGGCTTTGCCTCGGTTAAGTGCCTGCGCACCGCGCAGGTGTTCACGGGCCAGAATTTCGCCCCACTGGCGCGCCAGCTTGCGGTAGGCTTTACCGCCAGAGAGCTTGTGGGTGGGGTAATCCTTTTTGAACGGTGAACGCTCGCGAACCGAAAACACCTTGCCGTTCATGGTCAACCAGCCAAGGTAGGCATCCGGGTGCTCCGCAATAGCATGGAACGCCGCGGCATGGCGAATGCCTTCATTGGGAAACAGCTTGCGCCACGCCTGCTGCTGCGCTTTGTCCATCAGGCGGTAGGCCTCTGGCGTGACCTGCTCTTTGATGTCCAGAATCACATCGTCGTGTTCGTGGTCCGCCCCGCCTTCGATCAGCACGTAGTACCGCTCGACGCCCAGCGACCCAGTGCCTGCATCCAAGCGCCGGGCGGTGCCTTTGACGAAGAAGTGCTGCGGGTCGCTCTCCTTGATGGGGTGCTGCAGCGTTTGCTGGTACTCCTGCTCAATGATGCGCCGTAGCTGGCTTGCCACATCCGCAGGCAGATTGGCGAGCTTACCGGGGCGCTCGGCAAACTGACGCCCTTTATCTGGGTCTAGCGTCGTCCACTTCTCCAGCATGCGGGCACGGCTCTGCTTATCGGCCACCTTGCCCATAAACGACTTAAGTGGATCCTTGGCGTTGTCCAGCGTGATCGCGTGGATCGCCACGTCATCCTCACGATGAACGCTAAGGGTGTCCATATACCCTTCCAGCAGCTTGTTCAGCGCTTTATCAATGGCTTTAGGGCTTAGCTCAGCGTTCTCACGGGCATCCAACACGAGGCTAATCGCCAGCCGCCACACGTCGTACTGGTAATCCCCAATCAACGCATCGTCGAAGTCATCCATGCCGTAGCGCACTTGGTCATCGTGGTGGCCGTATGCGCCAAAGTTGTAGGCATGGGCATCGCCCTGAAGCCAGGTTTGCGTATTCGGCCAACCGCCGAACAGCGCAAAGCGCCAGTCGTGCCATACGTCTTGCCAATAAAGGTGATTTGAGCCTCGAAAGAATCGATAGGGAGAGGCCGCCATTTTGGCGTATTTCGCCTGCCGATGCGCCGTGCTCAGCGGTGCATTCGCCTGTTGAATGGCCTCAATGACCTGCTGAGGGCGGTTATGTCCTGTCAATGCGTGGCTCATACAGTCCCTTTATGCGTGCATTTAATCGCTAAGGTTAAGCGTAGACGATGCACGTTAACAGATTAAGACACCCGCTTGCCCAAACGCGTCAGGCCACGGGGTGCTGAAATGCAAAAGAAGCGCTCGACCACCTCTTCACGCGTCGCAGGGGTCACTAGCGACACCAGCACAAACAGCGGCAAATTGACCATCAGCCCCCAAAACCCTGCATGAATGCCGAGCGGATGCCGCCATAAGGTGGTGAACGCCACGGTAACCACAAAACCGCCTAAAATACCCGCCATGACGCCCAGCCTTGAGGCGCGAGGCCAAAAGAACATGCCGATAAACGCGGGCAAAACCTGCGAAGCAAAGCCAAGCCCCACCAGCAAAATCATCACCAGGCTCCCCGGTTCAGCAATCGCCAGCGGCGCAATCACCAGAAACATAATGGGCAGAATCAAAAGCCGCGCCAGCTTGGCGGTGGTGCCCTCCGAGAGCTTGAAAAGCGGCTGCAGCACGTCTTTGCTCACCGAGAGAGAAACCGAGTGAATGAATGGCTCGCTGGAAGACATGGAGGCTGCCAGGGTGCCCGCGCCCAGCAGCCCCACCAGCACCACGGGCAAGTGCTGCATGGCGTATTCCAGCACTACGGTATCTGCCCGGGCCAGCTCCGGCAGCGAGAAAATACCGATAAAGCCCACCACCACCATGGGTAGAATCACCACGTAGTAGGTGGGTAGCCACGTCGCGCTGCGGCGGATGGTGCGCGCTGAAGAGGCGCTCATCCACTGCGTCCAAACGGGGGGCATAAACGAGAACATCGAGACGATGATCGACGTGGTCCAGAAGCTAAAACTCATATCGCCCCCCGCGCCGGGGAGGGTCAGAAACTCGGGGTTCTCGGCGGTGATGCGTTCAAATACGCCCGCAAAACTCAGCCCGCCGGTGGCACTGTGTATGGCCCATAGGCCTACCGCCCAGGCCACCACCAGCATCAGCACGCCCTGGAACGCGTTGGTACGGCCAATCGCCCGCTGCCCGCTGGCGTAGAGATAAACGGCAATGCAGGCCAGCACCAACAGCACGCCTAGCCAAACAGGAATCTGCCCGCCGCTCATCACGAATAGAATATAAGCAGAGCCAATCGTTTGTAGCACCGCGTAGGCCACGGAGCCTACCGCCATCACCAGCGCGGAGAGCGCCCCTAGCGCAGGGCTTTGGTAGCGGTCGGCAATGGCGCTTGCCTGCGTTACATGGCCAAACTGCTCGCCGAACTGCCACACCTTCGGCCCGAAGTACCAGGCCACCAGCGCTAAATAGGCCAAATAAACCGCCACATAAAATACCGCCACGCCCTTGGAGTAGGCCCAGCCCGGTGCGCCCATGAAGGTGTAAGCACTCACACTGCCTGCCGCGATCAGCAGGTAAAGCGTCACTGGCCCCATGCTGCGCCCCGCCACGCCCCACTCTTCAAGATTATTCATGGAGCGGCCAGCCTGTGCGCGAAGGCCGATCAGCATCGCGGTGGCCACGTATAAAAGCGTAATGACCAGCGGCCAGGCACTACTCATGGTCGTCTCGCTCTACAATGCGGTTGCCCACTAGCATGACTGCCACGCAGGCAAACATGATCACGTAGCTCCACACCACCAGCAGCGGCAGTCCCATCACCAGCGTGGCCCGGTTCACCCAGCCAATCACTGGCCAAATACCGGCCAATACCAGCGCCACAAAGGCAATGAAAAGCCCCCAGCCCGCCCAGGACGTGGGCAGCACTAAAAAACGTCGCATGTCATATCCATCATGATGAAAGGAAGTCAACACCACCACGGCTGTCATGGCGGTGTCGCGGCGCGTTGCCATACTGGCAGCCACCCTAGCCGTTAAGTCGTTCATGATGAAGATTTTAATGCTTTCCGACGTCTATTTCCCTCGGGTGAACGGCGTGCCGACGTCGATCGAAAGCTTTCGGGGGGCGCTGGAACGAGGATACCCAGGCGGAAGCTCTAGTCCGCCTGTATCACTCTCTGTGTCCCAATGCATGGGGGGCATCACCCGCCTAATGGCCAAGCCGACTATCGAGAAATCTCCTGCCGTACGATTGCCGCGCCAGCGCTCAGCGCCTTCAGCTTACCCTGGGCGACTTCACGAGGCAGGGGCGTCATACCGCAGTTGGTGCAGGGGTAAAGCTTGTCGGCATCGACGAACTGCAGCGCCTTGCGCAGCGTGTCGGCGACCTCTTCCGGCGTCTCGATGGCGTGGGTGGCCACGTCGATGGCCCCAACCATCACCTTCTTGCCGCGAATCAGCTCGATCAGCTCCATCGGCACGTGGGAGTTCTGGCACTCCAGCGAAACGATGTCGATGTTCGACGCCTGCAGCTTGGGGAAGATCTCTTCGTACTGGCGCCACTCGGACCCCAGCGTCTTCTTCCAGTCGGTATTGGCCTTGATGCCGTAGCCGTAGCAGATATGCACGGCGGTCTCGCAGGTGACCCCTTCGATGGCTTTTTCCAGGGCGGCGATGCCCCAGTCGTTCACCTCATCGAAGAAAACGTTGAAGGCGGGCTCATCGAACTGAATGATGTTCACGCCAGCCGCCGCCAGATCGCGGGCTTCCTGGTTGAGGATCTTGGCGAACTCCCAGGCCAGCTTTTCGCGGCTCTTGTAGTGGCCATCATAGAGCGTATCGACCATGGTCATGGGCCCGGGCAGCGCCCACTTAATCGGCTGGTCGGTCTGCTGGCGCAGGAACTTGGCATCCTCGACGAAGACCGGTTTTTCCCGCGAGACGGGGCCCACCACCGAGGGCACGCTGGCGTCATAGCGGTCGCGGATCTTGACGATCTCGCGCTGCTCGAAATCAACGCCGTTCAAGTGCTCGATGAAGGTGGTGACGAAGTGCTGGCGAGTCTGCTCACCGTCGCTGACGATATCGATACCCGCCAAGCGCTGATCGTGCAGCGATACCCGCAGTGCATCCTGCTTGCCTTGGGCCAGCTCCTCGCCCTGCAGCTTCCAGTCCGACCAGAGTTTTTCTGGCTCGGCCAGCCAAGCGGGCTTGGGCAGGCTTCCGGCCGTCGATGTGGGCAGCAATGTCTTCATAACAATATCCTTGGTAAACAGTGAATCAAAGGGCGACATCGGCCGACCAGCGCTCGAGCACGTGACGGAAAGGTTCGATGAAGTAGCGCTCGGCAAACTTGCCCTGCTCGACGGCCAGCTGGCTACGCTCTTCGCGGTCGTACTCGATACGGGTCAACGAGTAGTCCTGATGGGTCAGATGCGGTTGATAGACCTTACCTGCCGCCGAGTTAGCGTTGTAAATTTCCGGTCGATAGATCTTCTGGAACGTCTCCATGGTGCTGATGGCGCTGATCAGTTCGAGATCGCTGTAATCGGCCAGCAGATCGCCGGAAAAGTAGAACGCCAGCGGTGCCACGCTATGGGGCGGCATGAAGTAACGCACCTGCAGGCCCATCTTGGCGAAATAGAAATCCGTGAGTGACGATGTGTCGTTCACGTATTCGACGCCCAGCACCGGGTGGCGATTTTCCGTCTGACGATACACCTTGTTGCTGGAAACGCTGAGACAGATCACCGGCGCCTTGCTGGCAACGGATCGATACGCCTCGGAGTCGACGAAACGCTTGAACAGCTTGCCGTGAAGATCGCCAAACCCCTCCGGAATACCAAATTCCGACCGCTCCTTGTTGTGCTCCGAGAGCCACACGCTGAAGTCGTAGTCGCGGACGTAGGAGGAGAAGTTGTTCCCCGTCATGCCCTCGATGCGTTTGTCGAGATGCCGATCGATGATGGTCGTCTTCAACATCTCGATCGCCGGGAAGGTAGCGCCTTCAGCCGCCACGCTTAGCTCGCCGGTAATGATCTCCAGCTCGACGGCGTAGCGATCTGCCTTGGGGTTATCCCAATGGGCCAGGGTATTGAAGCGATTGTCGATCATGGTCAGCGCGTTACGCAGGTTTTCCTGGCAGCGCTCGCCTCTCGCCAGATTGGCGAAGTTGGTCGTGGTACGCGTGCTCTCGGCAGGACGGTAGTTTTCGTCGAACCGGACGCTCTTGATATCGAAGGTAAAGTCGTAGCTCATCGCGAACAAACACCCTGTTGGTCGAGATTGGCGACGGCGCCCCAATGCAGCTCAGCGCTCGATGCCATGTGTGACGTTTCGATAGACGGGCGTTAGCGCCACGTCATCGAAGAGGATGTGTTCTTTATGCCAGACCCACCATATGAATGAAAAGCGACATTAATTCAACTCATCATGAGAAAACCTCATGATGAGTTGTTTGGCAGGGCGCTTACCCCTGTTGAAACGGATACACCGAGCCAATGTTCAGCAGCTGCGTCAGCTCATCCAGCGCGGTGAGCACCTCCGTCGCGAGCTGCGGATCGGCCAAGTCGTCGGTAGCGAGGCGGTCGCGGTAGTGGCGGTTCACCCAGGCGGTGAGGTCGCTATAAAGTGCCTCGTTGAGCAGTACACGGCCAGTCAGCGCAGCGCGCTCGGCTTCCGACAGCACCACGCGCAGGCGCAGGCAGGCGGGACCGCCGCCGTTGCGCATACTTTGCTTAACGTCTTTAACGATCACTTCGCCAATAGGGTTATTGCCCGCCAGGATGAAGTTTTGAATCGTGTTCCACACGGCTTCGCGCTCTTGGCACTCGCTGGGCACCACCAGAGTCATGGTGCCATCCGGGTTGGAGAGCAGTTGCGAGTTGAACAGGTACGACGCCACCGCGTCTTCCATGCTCACCGCTTCCATCGGCACCCGAATGGGAATCAGCGGCGTACTCATTTTGGCGCGCAGCTCGTCCAGCGTGCGCTCTTCATCGAGAAATGCCATTTCGTGGTAGAGCAGCACCGGGCCGTTGCCCACGGCAATCACATCGTTGTGGAACACCCCAGCATCGATGGCCTCCGGGTGCTGCTGGGCAAAGACGGTCTGGGCGTCGCTCAACCCGTGCTGGCGGGCCACCGCCTGGCTGGCTTCCAGCGTTTGCCGGGCGGGGTAGCGCTTGGGTTCGTTCCGCCCGCCGCTAAACGCCTGTCGGCCATACACGAACAGGTGCACGCCGGGCTCGCCATACTCGCCGCACAGGCGGGTGTGGTTGGCCGCCCCTTCATCGGAAAATGCGGGCGTGGCAGGCAGCACCGGGTGATGGGCAAAGTGCTGCTCATCGCGAAAAATCGCTTGCAGCACGCGGCCGGTAGTCTTCGGCTCTAGGTAGCGGTGAAAGCTGGACTGCAGGTTGGCGGGGGTAAAGTGCACTCGCCCATCCGGCGCATCGACGCTGGGGGTAATTGTGCCTGCGTTAGCCGTCCACATGCTGGAGGCTGAACATACCGCCCGCAGCAGCTGCGGCGCTTGCTTCGCGGCTTGAGCGAGGATCTCGCTGTTGCTGCCGCTAAAGCCTAACGCTCGCAGTGCGCCCAAATCAGGGCGCTGCTGAGGAGGCAGCACGCCCTGGGCATAGCCCGCGTCCATCAGCGACTTCATCTTGGCCAGCCCCTGCAGCGCCCCCTCTTTGGGGTTGGAGACCAAGCCACCGTGGCTCATGGAGGCCACATTGCCGTGGGCAAGCCCCGAGTAGTTGTGGGTAAGCCCTACCAAGCCATCGAAGTTGACTTCGCGAATGCTGTTGACGCTCATAAATTGACTCCCGGCGGCAGGGTTTCGGGCATTTCCAGGCTGTCGGCTTCCATGGAGGCAACCGGGTAAGCGCAGTAATCCGCCGCGTAGTAGGCGCTGGGGCGGTGGTTGCCGCTGTCGCCTACGCCGCCGAAGGGCGCATCGCCAGAGGCTCCGGTGGTCTGGCGGTTCCAGTTCACAATGCCTGCGCGAATACGCAACAAGAAGTCGTCCCAATCCGCCTGCTCGCCACCGATCAACCCAGCAGACAGGCCGTAGCGGGTGTCGTTGGCAAGGGCCAGCGCCTCATCCCAATCCGCGTAGCGGTGGATTTTCAGCAGCGGGCCGAAGTGCTCCTCGTCGGGCACGTCTAGGCCCGTCACGTCGATCAGCGCGGGGCTGAGCAGGCTGGTGTTCTCTTTGAGGCGCTGCATACGGTTAATAACCGTACCGCCCATGGCTTCCAGTTCATCCTGGGCGTTGAGGAGGCCATCGGCTGCAGCAACGCTTACCAAGCCGCCATAGAACGGCGCAGGCTCCTCGTCGAACTGCCCCGCCACGTGCAGCTTAGCGATGGCATCCGAAAGCGCGTCGATGAGGCGGTCGCCCACCTCGCCTTGGGGCACCATCAAGCGGCGGGCGCAGGTGCAGCGCTGCCCCCCTGAGAGAAACGCCGACTGGAGAATCGTCAGCACGGCAGCGCGCTCATCCTCCACATCTTTCACCACCAGCGGATTGTTGCCGCCTAATTCCAGCGCGAGGATTTTATCCAGCTGCCCGGCAAACTGCTGCTGCAGCATGCCACCCACTTTGGCACTTCCGGTAAACAGCAGACCATCGATACCCGGGTGGGCAGAGAGCGCCTGTCCCACGGCCACCCCTCCCTGCACGAGATTGATCACCCCAGCAGGCAGCCCGGCTTCTATCCAGCACTGCAGGGTGAGATCCGCGGTGAGCGGGGTTTGGTCGCTGGGCTTGAACACCACGGTGTTACCCGCCAATAGGGCGGGCACCATATGGCCATTGGGCAGGTGGCCAGGGAAGTTATAGGGGCCAAACACCGCCATGACGCCGTGGGGGCGGTGGCGCAGTACCGCTTTGGCACTGCCGACGGCTTTTTCACGCTCCCCGGTGCGCTCGTGGTACGCCTTGATGGAGAGCGCGACCTTACCCATCATCGCGCCTGCCTCGGTGCGTGCTTCCCACAATGGCTTGCCGGTTTCCGAGGCGATGGCAATGGCCAAGTCCTCGCGGCGTGCGGTCAATACGTCGACAAAGCGCTCCACCAGCGCCTGACGCTCAGCAAAGGGCGTGCGCGCCCAGGTCGGGAATGCCGCTCGCGCCGCCTCCACCGCAGCGCCGACTTGGCTGCTGGAAGCTGCCGCTCCTTGCCAAAGCAGCATACCCGCCACCGGATCATGCTTGGTAAAAGACTCGGCGTCGCCGACGACCCAGGCGCCGTTGATCAGTTGCTGCTGCTGGGCGTGCATGTTCTGGGTGTGCATCGTGCTCTCCTTCACTGAGTTTTTGTCGTCTTGGCGCGGGTCGAGGGGGCGCTTAGATTGCCAATATTAGGTTTCCAGAAGGCGAACGGCGTCGCCGGTGGAAACCCCTAGCCGCTCGGCCTCGTCGGGGGTGAGCACAACCGTGCTGCTATCTGCCGGGCCGCGGCCTATCCAGCTCGCGGTAAAGTTCAGCATCTGGGTAGATGCCGCTAGCCAGCGGCTAACGCTCTCTTGTGGCGCGTTAGAGGAGACTTCCACCTGATAAAGCTGCGAGTTGCGAATCGCCCGCACGTCATCGATGTAGGCCTCCACCGTGGGGCCACCATCGAAAATGTCGATGTAGCCTTCCCAGCGCAGCCCCTCTTTTTTAAGCATCTCCAGCGCTGGCCGGGTGTGCCGGTGCACCTGCCCGATACACGCCCGCGCCTCTTCCGACATGAAGGTGGTGTAGATCGGGAACTTGGGCATCAGCTCGCCGATAAAGCTTTTCTGACCCAGGCCGGTCAAGCGGTCGGCTTCGTTGAAATCCATGGGGAAGAAGTGTTTCCCCAGGCTCTCCCAGAAGGGACTAACGTTGTTCTCGTCGAACACGCCGCGCATCTCGGCCAGCACTTTCTGCGGAAAGCGGTCGCGGAACTGGGCAATAAACAGCCAGCGCGCTTTGGAAAGCAGCGCCCCGTTACGCAGGTGTTTGTTGGCCTCGCCGCGATACTCCGGACGCAGAAATAGCGAACACACTTCGGCGTCGCCGGTGTGGTCGGAGCTTAAGAACAGCGTGTCGATGGTGCGATGCAGATCGAGCTGTACCGACGAGTGCGCCAGCGTGCCGAGCCGGTAGTTGTAGAACGGAACTTCACGTCCTACCTGGCCTTCGATGGCGCAGCAGCCTGCTAGCTCGCCGTTGGTTTCATCTTCTAGCACGAAGAAGTAGAGGCGGTCGTCTACCGGTGTGCGCTCTTCGAAGGCGCGGGCGGCGGACTCGATTTTACCGGCCAAAAACTCGCGGTTATCCGGCAGCGAGGTAAAGCCAACACCGGCCTGCTGCGCAAGCGCCTGGAGCCCATCCAGATCATCACGGGCAATGGGTCGAATGCGCATTACATCTCTCCTTCATCGAGCGCGTCCACGGCGCTGGGCAGGGTTAACGGCGCCGCCAGCACCGCCCGCCCCTCTTCTACACCCAAACGCTCCGCGTGCTGCGGCGAGAGCATCAGCTGCCCCGTGGGCGAGAGCGCATAGCGCGCAACGATGCAGCGGAAATCGCTCAGCGTTTGATTGGCGATCATCGCCGGTTCGGCATCGGGTAGCGCGTGCTCGGGGCGTATCCGTACCGGGTGCCAAGCCGCTCGGCGGAACGTTTCCAGGCGCTCGCGTTCGGCTTTGACGATGGGGCCTGCATCGAAAATATCCACGTGTCTGGAGCGCACGAAGCCTTCGGCCAGCATTTCGCCCAGCGCCTCTTCGTGGGCCGGGTGCTCGCGGCCAATCGCGGCGCGGGCCTGGGGCGTGAGTAGCGGTAAGTAGAGCGGAAACTGCGGCATCACTTCAGCAATAAAGCTTTTGGAGCGCACGCCCGCCATGTGATTCATCTCTTGAAAGCTGCGGGCAAAGAAGTGGCGGCCCACGCTCTCCCAAAAGGGGGACTCGTTCTGGCTATCCAAATAGCCGGGGAAAGCCACCGCTAATATCCGCGAGAAACGCTCCGGGTACTGGGCGATAAACATCAGCCGCGCCCGGCGCAGTAAGCTCTCCGCGCTGGTGCCTTTGTAGCGCGGGTTGAGCGACAGCGCGCAAAGCAGCGTGGCATCCGAGGCCTCATGAGAAAGCGCCAGCGTTTGCACTTCACGGCGAACGTTAAGCTGCTGAGAGGCGTGAATCAGCGTCTCTTGGCGGTAGGTGTAGTAAGCCTCGGCGGCCCCCGCCTGGGCACGGATGGTGGCCGTGCCCAGCACGTCGTTGCGGCTATCGTCCGCCAGCACGAACATATAGTGCTCGTTACCGGGGAACTCGATATCACTCGCAAACGCTTCCTGGGAGCGCATAATGCGCTCCTCAAGGCGTTCACGGTTGGCGGGCAGGTTGGTAAGCCGAGGCACCGCATGTTCTGCCAGTTGCTCTAAGGCGGGAAGGTCAGCCAGCGTGACCGGACGGATTACCAACATGTTTAACGCCCCCTCTTGTATGGCTTGCGCTCTACTCATGCGCTGGCGACAAGTCGCTCGATGGCACGTTCTAGACGCGCCATGCCTTCGGCAATGTCTTCCTCGGGAATCACCAGCGAGGGCGCCATGCGCAGCACGTTGGGGCCTGCAATCAGCGCCATCACGCCCTCTTCAATCGCCAACGGCAGAATATCTTTGGCACGGCCTTCGAAAGCGTCCGACATCTGGGCACCCATCAGCATGCCCATACCACGGATCTCTTTGAAAACGCCGTGTTTGCGGTTGATGGTTTCCAGGTGCTCGCGGAACAGGTCGTGGCGGTGTTTAACACCTTGCAGCACCTCCGGCGTATCGATGAACTCGACCGCCGCCAGCGCCACCGCTGAGGCCAGCGCGTTGCCGCCGTAGGTAGAGCCGTGGGTGCCGATGGCTAGCGATGTGGCGATGGCATCGGTGGTCAACGTGGCACCAATCGGGAAGCCGCCGCCCAGCGACTTAGCGCTGGTAAGAATATCCGGAGTAATGCCGAAGTTTTTATAGGCATACAGCTCGCCGCTGCGACCAACGCCGGTTTGCACTTCATCGAAAATCAGCAGTGCGTTGTGCTCGTCACACAAATCGCGCAGGCCCTGCAGGAACTCTTGGGTCGCGGGAACGATGCCGCCTTCGCCCTGCATCGGCTCAACCATGATGGCGCAGGTGTCGTCGCCCACGAGCTTACGCACGCTCTCCAGGTCGTTGAAGTTGGCGTGGAGAATACCGCCCGGTACCGGGCCAAAGCCTTGGGAGTACTTGGGCTGGCCGCCTACGCTCACGGTGAAGAACGTGCGGCCATGGAACGACTGGTAGAACGAAATGATTTTGTCTTTATGCTCGCCGTAGTGGTCGACCGCCCAGCGGCGTGCCAGCTTCAGCGCGGCTTCGTTGGCTTCACCGCCGGAGGAGCATAAAAAGACCTTATCGGCGAAGGTGCGCTCGGTAAGGGTTTTGGCCAGTTTGAGAGCCGGTTCGTTGGTGAATACGTTGGAGAGATGCCAAAGCTTTTCGCCCTGCTCTTTCAGCGCATTGACCAGCACCGGATGGCAGTGACCCAGGGAGTTCACCGCAATACCGCCAGCGAAATCGATGTACTCGCGGCCTTCTTGGTCCCACAAGCGGCTGCCTTCACCACGTACCGGAATAATCTGCTGCGGCGCGTAGTTAGGCGTCATGTAGTGGTCGAAGTCTTGACGGCTTGGGGTGTGGCTCATGGGACAGTACCTCCAGTGGAGTAAGCGATGGATTCAGTATACGGGGGGCGTAGGACGCCCTGCTTTCAGTATTGGGACGGTAAATTATGAAAAGCTGCGCCTACCCCAGCCGCTCTTCCCGCGGGGTGATCCCAAAATGGTTACGGTAGGCGGTGGAAAAGTGCGCGCCCGAGGAGAAACCGGTCATCAGGGCAATGTCGCCCACGGGACGGTCGCTCTCTCTGAGCTGCTTGCGGGCTTCCTGCAGCCGCAAGTCCAGATAATAACGGCTTGGCACCGCCTGCAGGTACTTCTTGAATAGTCGCTCCAGCTGACGCCGGGAGATCCCCAAATGCTCGGCCAGTTCCAACGTCGAGAGCGGCTCTTCGATATTGGCTTCCATAAGAGTCACCGCATCTACCAAGCTCTGGGGCGCGTGGCCCAAACGGTTGCGCAGCGGCACGTGCTGGCGCTCATCGGCTAAGCGAATACGGTCGCAAACAAACTGTTCAGAAACCTGCTCGGCCAAGCGCGGGCCGTGATGCTTGCCAATTAGCGTGAGCATCATATCCATAGCGGCGGTGCCGCCCGCGCAGGTCAGGCGGTCACGATCAATTTCAAACAGCTGTTGGGAGAGCGTCACCTGGGGATAGGCTTGGGCAAACGCATCGAAGCGCTGCCAAGGCAAGGTAGCGCGGTAGCCTTCCAGCAAACCACAGCGGGCGAGCACCTCGGTGCCTCCGGCCAAACCGCCGATAACAACGCCACGGCCATGATGGCTACGCAGCCACTCATTGAGCTTCGCGGGCAATACGTAGGGTAGCGGCGTAGGCGCACACACCAGCAGTAAATCCAGCGGGCCAAGGGGGGCTCCTAACGCATGCTGCGCGATGAGCGAAAGCTGCGCGCCGCTGCGCACGGGCTCTTCATCTAGGCTGATGGTAACGGTGTGGTACAGCATCTGGCCGCTCAGCTGGTTGGCCATTTGCAGCGGCTCAATAGCGCTGGCGTGAGCCAACAGCGAAAACCCAGGCAGCAACACAAACGCCACCCGCCTGCGGTGGCTAGGGGGTGGCGTTAACGTACTGGAATGCATGTGAATTCGCTGTGCTGCCTATTGCGCTGCATGAAAACCGCCGCTGGTGGACTGGATAAGGCGTTCTATTTAAACGCTATCTTACTCAATTGCGCGATTGAAGGCAGCGCCATGTCCACGCAAACAAAAACAGGACGCAAAAATACAAATTGCCGAGCCTAGGCCCGGCAATAAGCACAACAGCAAACGCTCACTTTAGCCGCCGCTATTGCCTAGCCCCAACATGACAATGCCAGCGACGATGATGCCCATAATCACGATGATTAACGGCAGCATTTTATGCAGCCCATTCGCAGACTTTTTCGCTTCTGGCTGTTGTTGGGGCTGCGAGGTCTCGAAATCTTCAGGTATGCGCTCGCTCAGCACGTGCTCTTTCTCTTCTTCCGGGGTTTTGCTCTCTCGGGTATCCATACGTCACCTCATCCAGTCCGGTCGATGATTCATAGCGCGTCGGTGTGCGCTGCCCGTCGCGCTGCGTTTATAACGTTACAACATCGAACTCGACCTCGGGGTTCACATCGGCATCGTAGTCCACGTCGTCACGCTCGAAGCCGAACAGCTTCAGGAACTCGTGCTTGTAACCAGCATAGTCGGTGATCTGGAACAGGTTCTCGGTGGTCACCTGAGGCCACAGATCCTTACACGCCTGCTGCACGTCGTCACGCAGCTCCCAGTCGTCCAGACGCAGGCGGCCAGCCTCGTCGGTGGTGAACTCACCTCCATAGAGGCGCTCGCCGAACAGGCGGTTGAGCTGCTCGATGGTGCCTTCGTGCAGGCCCTTCTCCTTCATCACCTTGTAGACCATGGCGATGTACAGCGGCATCACCGGAATCGCCGCGCTGGCTTGGGTAACGACGGATTTCAGCACCGCCACGTTGGCACCGCCGCCGCTCTCTTGCAGTTTGGCATCGATGGCCGCCGCTGCGCGGTCCAGGTCCTCTTTGGCCTTACCCAAGGCACCATGCCAGTAAATCGGCCAAGTAATTTCGGTGCCGATGTAGCTAAACGCCACGCTGCGCGCGCCTTTGGCCAGCACGCCCGCCTCATCCAGAGCGCTCATCCACAGCTCCCAGTCTTCGCCGCCCATCACGGTGATGGTGTCGTCGATCTCTTGCTGGGTGGCCGGTTCCACTTCGGCTTCAATAATGGTGTCTTTGTTAGTATCAATGGCCGTGGCGCGGTAGGTCTCACCAATCGGCTTTAGGCTAGAGCGTTTGACTTCACCGGTATCGGGCAGCTTACGCACGGGGGATGCCAGTGAGTAAACCACGAGATCAATCTCACCCATGTCTTGCTTGATCAGCTCAATGGCTTTTTCCCGCGCTTCGTGGGAGAACGCATCGCCATTAATGGATTTGCTGTACAGACCTTCCTGCTTGGCAAACTTATCGAACGCGGCGCTGTTGTACCAGCCAGCGGTGCCCGGCTTCTTCTCGGTGCCCGGCTTTTCAAAAAACACCCCCAGAGTGTCGGCGCCGTAACCAAAGGCGGCGGTAATACGCGCCGCTAGGCCGTAACCGCTAGAGGCACCGATCACCAGCACTTTCTTCGGGCCTTGGCTTTTGTCCAAACCACGGGCGCGGGTCGCTTCGATCTGCTCGAGAACGTTCTGCTCGCAGCCTTTCGGGTGGGTGGTGGTGCAGATAAAGCCACGCACTTTCGGTTTAATGATCACATTCGACCCCTTCATCAGATGAGTATTGCGTTCGGCACGGCAGTGCCGAGTTATCAATGAGGGTATTCTAGCGGTCTCGGCGCGCCCTGTCCGCTCTTGAGCTTATCCGCCATTCGCGGCAGGATAGCGGCCTGCCCACCACTTGCCGACGGGATCTTTAATGAATGCACAGCAGCTAGTCGATGAGCGGGGCGATTTGTGGCTAGCACTTGCCCCTCTCTGGCTTGACCGCGAACCCAGCGAGCGCGACTACGCCCATATGATTGAGGTGATTGAGCAGCACAAGATGTCGCTCAAAGAGCTTGAGTGGATGCTACGCCTGGAGCTGGCGCCGGTGATGTCACGCCACCAGCTGTCAGTCGCCAGTGAGTGGCGCAAGTTCGATGACTACAAACTGATGAAGCAGCTGGTGAACCACAATCTGAAATTGAAAGGCTGGCGGCGCAAAAGCTGGGCACTCTTTTCGGGATTGACGACCATGATGGTTCGCCATCGCTGGACCGAGCTAATGCAACGCTTGATGGTCGCGCGCGGGGAGGTTTAGCGGCTGGCTGATTCACTCTTTATCCAGTGCGGCTTCAAGGGCTAAGCGCAGCGTTAACCCATGATCCTTGGGGCCAAAGCGGGCGATGACCTTGCCATCACGGCCTACCAGAAACTTGGTGAAATTCCACTTTACAGCTTTGGTGCCCAAAATCCCTGGCGCCTCCCGCTTGAGCTGTACAAATAGCGGGTGAGCATCGGAGCCGTTGACTTTCACCTTTTCCAGCAGCGGAAAGCTCACCCCGAACTGCTGCTCGCCAAAGGCGCAGAACGCCTCGGCACTCTCGGGCGACTGGCGGCCAAACTGGTTACAGGGGAAGCCCAACACGGTAAATCCACGATCCCGGTAACGCTGGTACAGCCCCTCGAGCTCTTTCAACTGCGGCGTAAAACCGCACTGGCTGGCCACATTGACCACCAATAATACCTGCCCACGCAAAGCGCGCAGATTGAAGGGCTTACCTTGATGGGTATAACAATCCTGCTCGTAAATCGTCATCGCCAGGCCTCTAAATGCCTTTACCAGCATGCGCCTTACCTTGCCATGGCAACGGTAGTGACACCAGCGTGGAAATTAAATGATGGGCCCCGCCACCACACGCAGCGCCAGCGCGATCAGCAATACGCCAGTCATCCGATTGATCCAGTGCGCGTGGCGCTGCAGCCACGGCAGCACCCGAGAGTGAGAGAGCCCTACGGCCACCAGCACGTACCAGCCACCATCAATAATAATAGCCGTGGCCACGATGATCGCCTTGGCAAGCAAGGACATCTCCGGCGTCACGAACTGGCTCAATAGCGCGACGAAAAAGATGATCAGCTTGGGGTTGCCCAGGGCCACCAGTACGGCTTCCTTGGCGGCTTGCTGCGGTGTGGTGACCACGGCACTCGGCGAGAGCGCACCGCTACGGCCAGCGCGCAGCGCCTTGATACCCAGCCACGCCAAATACGCTGCGCCGCACCATGTAATCAACTGAAACAATTCGGGAAAACGCACCATTACAGCGCCCAAGCCCAGCACGGTGAGCAACGCATAAAACCCTACGCCGAAGGCATGAAAAATAGCCGCCGTGATGCCTGGCACGCGACCACCCCCCAACGTGTGGCGTAGCACCAATGCTAAGCTTGGCCCAGGCGACATGGCCCCCATCGCACAAATGGCAGCCAGCGAAAGCCAGAGTGTCAGCGGCATTTTCTCCTCCAGGGATAGCCTCGTTATGAGCTGGCCAGTATACGACAGCGCTTGCCTAAGCTAAGGCCAATTCTTGTGTTGTTGCCTGTAGCATGTCTTTTAACCGTAGGGGAAACCACCCAGGCGCTTAAATAACACTGTTAGCATGGTACGCTGTTGGGTAAAATTTTCCCCTTTTTGAAAACGATGACGCCTGCCATGCAGGCGGTTCATGGCTAATAAAGGACTTCAATATGGGTAGGGCGTTTCAAAACCGTAAGGAATCCATGGCCAAAACGGCCGCTGCGAAAACCAAGGTTTACAGCAAGTATGGACGTGAAATTTACGTCTGTGCCAAAGCGGGCGGTACGGATCCTAACGGTAACCTCGCACTGCGCGGTTTGATAGAGCGTGCCAAGAAAGACCAGGTGCCCTCTCACGTCATTGATAAAGCCTTGGATAAAGCCAGCGGCGCAGGCGGTGAGGATTTTTCACCGGCGCGCTACGAAGGCTTTGGCCCTGGCAACGCCATGGTGATTGTCGACTGCCTCACCGACAACCCCAACCGCACCTTTGGCGATGTACGCGGCTGCTTCACCAAAACCAAAAGCAAGATCGGCACGCCAGGCAGCGTCAGCCATATGTTCGACCACTGTGCGATTTTCTCCTTCACCGGCAACGATGAAGAAGCGGTGCTGGAAGCGCTGATGGAAGCCGACGTGGATGTCACCGATATTGAGCAGGAAGAGGGCCGCATCACGGTGTTTGCCCCGCACACCGACTACGCCAAAGCCAAGCAGGCGCTGCTGGATGCCTTCGGTGAAATCGACTTTGAAGTCGACGAGATCCAGTTCCTGCCGCAAACCACCACGCCCATCGAAGGCGACGACGTGGCGATGTTTGAAAAGTTTCTGGGTATGCTCAACGAGCTGGACGACGTACAGAACGTCTTCCATAACGCGGAGCTACCGGAAGAGAGCGCTTGAGCCGTTAGGCACTTAACGCATCCTTCGGTACAAAGATCCACCCTTCGGCCGCTGACATCTCTGCTGGCGGTCGGGTTGCTTTTATTCATCCAACTATGCATCCAGTGCCGCATCCGGTGGTAGCAGCGCTGGTTGAATGCCAGCAGCGCTTAGCACTGCTTTGCCGCGCACCGTTAAGTCAGTGATAAACAGAAACTGCTGGCGGGGGTCGACGGGGTAAGCACGGATACGGTAATGGGTGCCCCAGGGCTTCTCCTCCGCCACCACAATAATCGGCTCTCCAAACTTTAAATAAGCACTGGTCAGCGCCACATCGCGCAGTGCTTTGCGCACCCAGCCGGCTTCATGCTCTGGATGAAGGTAAAAACTCGCCACGCACTGCAGGCTAGTGCCACCATTATTGGCGTTATAGATCGCAGAGTCCCAAAGCTTTAAATGCGGCACGGCGACCAGATCGTCATCAGGAGTTTGTACTTCTACCGTACGCATGCCCACGTGCTTTACTTCGCCGTACGTGCCTTCGATATTCACCCAGTCGCCGGGGCGGTACGGTAGCTCGACGGCAGACACTACCCCAGCGATCAGGCTGCTGACATAGTCTTTCAGCGCAAAGCCAATGGCTAAGCCAATCGCCCCCAGCAGCGTCACCATATTGCGCAACGACGGCTCGATAATGATGGGGACGGCAATGGCGAGCGCGGCGATCAAAATTAACAGGCGGGTGAGCGGCACCAGGGCAAAAACTCGAAAGCGCACTTGGCCGTGCAGCCGATTCGCCACCCAGTTGAGTCCTCGCTGGCTGACAATAATCAGTAGAATCGTGCTGACCAAGATAAGGCCGAGCGTTATCAACGCTTGGCTATCCATTTCGTTAAACAGCTTGGCGTACTGCCCTTGGTCTTCCATCAGCGCTCCTAGAGTGGGTCAACGAGATAGTTACGTGACTCAAGCAACTGCCGCACACTGGCATAGCTAAGCGGCGCCACCTGCCAGCGCCCTTGCTGGCTGCTAAGCATGCCGCGCCGCGCCAGGGCAAAGCGTGCATTTAACGATTCGTGATCCGAAAAAGGCAGCACATGTTTTAACGCATGATCTTCCAGCCCGCCGTGAATCAGCAGCGTATGCAGCAGTAAAGTAGCTAGATCGCCGGTATCTGTGGGTAGTTCGGCTTCAGCCAGCGCGTCCAGTAGCCACAGTTCTTGAGACGTGTCGCTATCATCCGAATCTTCTGCTGGCTCACGCAGCCGCTCGCGCCAGTAGTGCCAGGCAATTCCCAGGTGCCCCCGGCAGTGTGCCGTTAGGCGTTGCAGCTCTTTAAAGACCACTTTTTGATCACTGTCGCTGGTGAGAATCGATTTGCCCGTACGTGTACTGTACACCGTCGGGCACTCCCCCGCTGCTTGGGAAAAATAGTGGGCCAACTGTTCACCTTCGAGCCCTTGGAGGGTCAATACCGGCACGCCCTCCAACCCCACCGCATGCTGTAAGTAGGCGTAGGTCCAACTGTCGCACCCCATCACGCTCTGCCCCAGGCGCCCACTCAAGGCACGCTCAAGCAACTCACGAACGCCTTGCAAGCCATTGGTATGGCGTAAAAAGTGGTACTCCAAGGCAGGAATTGCCCAGCGCTTTAGCTGGGTAGCGTCTTCTACCCAGGCTAGGCTGCCGTCCACTAGCTCTTTCAGCATGGGTACGGTGAGGCAAGGAATATCCTGTTGCGCAGCCCATTGGCTCACCACGGTGCTGTGCCCGCCGTAAGGAGGTGAAATAAACAGCACAACCGGCGCATCTTCGTAGTCTTTCAGCGCCTGTTTCAAGCGTTCGGTGGCGGGCATCCAGTCAATGGGGGGCGCAACATGCGCCAGCTTCACTTTAGGCAGCGCGCGCAGTTCACTCTCCTGCTTCGCTTGGCGCTCGGAAGCCTCGCGGCCTATCATCCAGGTGGTGGCCGCTCGCCAGCTGCGCCGCCACTGGCTCGCCTGAGTGCGCTCAGGGGTTTGAAAGGTGTCTAATGCCACCACGTTCCATGGCGATAAAGCCGCGTTCGTTGAGCCTTGCGCCATATCCCGCCTCGATTCAGTAAACTAGATTAAGGTTAGCATGCCTTATGCCATACCCCCGGGGCTAGCCGAACTTATCAGCTAAAATAAAGTCGTTATACCCAAGTAACTCACACTTCAAGCGATGCGCAGGAGGCAACGATGAGCGTGGTTAACGTCACTATGGCAGAACTACACGAGAAGCTTGCAAAGTGCATTGCTGGCGAGCGAGTACTCGTTGACCAGGAAGGAAATCGGTTCAGTGGTCGCATTCAGCATGTTGGGGTGATGGGGGTAAAAGTCATTCCTGAAACCGTCATCAAAAACAGTACCGGTGACCCAGGGGATATGGATGGCGTGACCGTGCCCTACGACGATATTTGGGAGCTGGAAGTCAAAGGCGTGGTCTACAGCCGACTGGGGGAGTAACGTAGCCTCCCCCTCATGGCAAAAAAAGCGCGCCTGCTTTTGGCAGACGCGCTTTTGACTCGTCGCTTTTTTTACTCATTGTGCAAAGCGTCGCGCTTCGCTCAATAGGTCAGGCAGATCTTACCAAAGTGCTTGCCTGACTCTTGATGACGAAACGCATCGGCGATCTCGCTGAGCGGGAATTCACGGTCAATGATCGGTTTGAGCTTCGCCGCTTCGATCGCTTGGATCATCTCGATCTGATGACGACGGCTACCTACGATAAGCCCCTGCAATTTAGCCTGTTTTGCCATCAGCTTAGCCGTCGGGATCTCGCCGTCACGGCCGGTGAGCACACCAATCAGTGAGATATGCCCGCCAATCTTCACGGCATCGATGGATTGCGGCAGCGTACCGGGGCCGCCTACCTCGATGACGTGATCCACGCCTTTGCCGTCGGTCAACGCTTTGACCGCTTTTCCCCACTCGGGTGTCTCGCGGTAGTTGATGGTGTGCTCCGCGCCGAGGCTACGCAGGCGCTCCAGCTTCTCATTGGAAGAGGAGGTCGCGATCACTCGAGCCCCCATCAGCTTGGCGAACTGCAGCGCAAAGATCGACACCCCGCCGGTACCCAGTACCAGCACGGTATCGCCCGCTTTCAAGCCGCCGTCCACCACCAGCGCGCGCCAAGCGGTCAATCCTGCGGTGGTCAACGTGGCGGATTCTACATGGCTGTAGCCGATCGGCTGGCGAGTAAACCATGTGGCCGGTCGAATTACCTGCTCGCGGGCATAGCCATCGACGCCATCGCCAGGGGTGGTGGTAAAGTCGCCTACGCGCGCCGGGCCTTCCAGCCAGTATGGGAAGAAGGTCGAGACGACCGCATCGCCCACGGCAAACTCTTCCACACCTTCGCCAACGGCTTCCACCACGCCCGCGCCGTCGGACATCGGGATGCGCTTATCGTCGGTGGGAATCATCCCCGCCACGACCGCGTAGTCGTGAAAGTTCAGCGAGCTGGCGTGCAGGCGCACTTTGATCTCGCCGGGGCCTGGCTCCCCAGGGGCTGCCACGTCGACAACGTTCAATTTATCTAAACCGCCGGGTTGTTGAAGCTGGATAGCTTGCATCAGTACCTCCTGTTAAAGCGCCCTTACTAGGCGACCGGTCTAGTCTCAAATGAGGGCATTGTTATCAGGATCAAGGTCGTTACCCAAAAATCCTCCCGACTGGCGCTGCCAAAGGCCTGCATAAATGCCGTTTCGGGCCAGCAATTCCTGATGAGTGCCGCTCTCCACCATGCGCCCTTCATCCACCACAATCAAACGGTCCAGCATGGCGATGGTGGAGAGTCGATGGGCGATGGCAATCACCGTTTTGCCCTCCATCAACGCATCCAACTGCTCTTGAATCGCCGCTTCAACCTCGGAATCCAGCGCCGAGGTGGCTTCATCCAACACCAGAATCGGGGCGTCCTTGAGCAGCACCCGGGCGATGGCAATGCGCTGGCGCTGGCCGCCGGAGAGCTTCACGCCCCGCTCACCCACATGAGCATCCAAACCTCGCCGCCTTTTGGGGTCGACTAGGTCGTTGATGAAGGTATCGGCATGGGCACGGCATACCGCCTGCCAGACATCCTCATCGCTGGCGTGCGGACTGCCATAGCGGATGTTATCTCGCAGCGAACGGTGCAGCAGCGAGGTGTCTTGGGTCACCATGCCGATCTGATGGCGCAGCGAGGTCTGGGTGACCTCGGCTATGTTTTGTCCATCGATCAAAATGCGCCCGCCCTTCAGGTCGTAAAAGCGCAGCAGCAGGTTCGCCAGGGTCGATTTCCCCGCCCCGGAACGGCCAATCAGGCCGATCTTTTCACCGGGCTTGATGGTCAGGTTCAGCCCATCAAACACATTCTTACTCTCCCCTTTTGCCTGGGCATACTGGAAGCGCAGCGTATCGAAGACGATCTCGCCGTTGGGCACGGTCAGCGCTTTGGCGGTGGGCGCGTCTTTCACCGTCGGCTCCTGGGCAATGGTGTTCATGCCATCCTGCACCGTGCCGATGTTTTCAAACAGCCCAGCGACTTCCCATAAAATCCAGTCGGACATAAAACGGATCCGCATCACCAGGGCAATGGCGATGGCCAGCACGCCCAGGGAGATCGCCTCCATGTACCACGCTGCAATCGCCATGCCTGCCGTGCCAACTAGCAGCAGCGTATTAAGCAGCGTCAAGCAGACGCTCATCACCGTGACCAAACGCATCTGGCGATGCACGGTGACCATAAAGCCCTCCATAGCATCTTTGGCGTAGCGCTCTTCGCGCTGAGTATCGGCAAACAGCTTGATAGTTTGGATGTTGCTGTAGCTATCCACCACGCGGCCAGTCATCTGAGCGCGAGCACCCGCCTGGGCCATAGAGACATCCCGCAGGCGCGGTACGAAAAAGCGCATGATGCCTAAATAGCCGATCAGCCAAAGGCCTAGCGGCAGCAGCAGCCACGGATCAGCGCGGCCCAGTAGAATGGCCGCCCCGGTAAAATAGACGATGGCGTAAACCATCAGGTCCATCACTTTGGTGACGGTTTCCCGCACGGCCAGCGCGGTTTGCATCACTTTTTGCGATACCCGCCCGGCAAACTCATCTTGATAGAACGCTAGGCTCTGGCTGAGCATATGGCGATGAGAGAGCCAGCGGCCAATCATCGGGTAGTTACCAAAAATGCTCTGGTGAGTGACCAGCGACTGCAGCAGCACCAATAGCGGCAGGCCCACTACCACTAACAAACCAAGGCCCGCCAGCCACAGGCCGTGGTTGGCCCAGAAATCGGCGCGCTCGACGCCACCCAGCCAATCCACCAAATCGCCCATGTAGCTAAAGAACACCACCTCTGCGGCGGATACCACCGCCGTAATCAACGACATCACTAGCAGCCACGGCCACACCGGGCGCGAAAAGTGCCAGATAAACGGCAACAGCCCTTTGGGCGGTGTGGTGACCTCACCCTCTGGGTAGGGGTTAACGCGCTCCTCAAAAAAACGGAACAGCGGCGAGAGCAGACGTGACAGCATGAAGAGTCCTTACATGACGCGATAAAAGGGAGTACAGCGAGGAGAGTTAGCGCAATGATCGCGATATCAGGCGTCAGGATGATGACGCATTAACCAGCGGGCCCAGAAGGGAGCGACAATCATCAGGGTGACCATCCGCAGCAGGTGATGAAAAGCCACAAACACTGGGTCAATGTTGAGCGCGACGGCGAGTATCGCCATTTCACCAATACCGCCGGGGGCTAAAGCGAGCAAGGCAACATCGCGCCCTACCCCCACCGTTTGGTGGATCAGTTCGGCAAAAACAGCCAACACGACGAGGGCCAGCAGCGTCGCAATGCCTGACTGCCATAAGTAGCGGCCCAACAGCCGCCGCGTCATGCCTTGAAAGCGCGAACCAATGGCGCTGCCCAGCACCCAGAGCATCAGGTTCATGCCCCAGCTTGGCAGGGCGAGGCTGGCGATATCTAACCCGGAGAGAAGTGCGGTGGCTAACAAGGGAGCGAGCAGCGCGGGGCTTGGCAGGCGCCACGGCGGTTGACGACGCTACCCCCGCCAACAGCAGCATGGCCGAAACGGGCCTGTCGAGCACCCGGTGGGCCAGCTCAGGAGTGACTTGGCTCTCCCTGCACTGAAACGGCTGCCCTTCACACTCCCCTCCGGTGATCTTTCGGCTATGCGATATGGCAGAGTCGTTTCATCCAACTACTTACTCTGCTAAGCGTTGCCTCAGTTTATCACTATTGGGGTTAATCCTCGTCGTCGTCATCACGCATGCGCGCCTGACGCTCAGCTTCTTCCTCTTTGGCGTCGTCGATGACTTCCATCAGCTCATCCACGTTGGCAATGTGGCTATCAAACTCGAAGTGGCCGGTGAGTTTGCTATCGGGGTGCAGCTCGCC
>Ga0208813_1000198_pt1 | contig 54644 bp, 44 predicted proteins | sample MalvireepMed_904_FD_184250 | JGI IMG/M metagenome (GOLD analysis project Ga0208813, IMG submission 184250) | Marine viral communities from the Global Malaspina Expedition - Malaspina viral metaG DeepMed_904 (SPAdes) (version 2) | ecosystem: Environmental > Aquatic > Marine > Oceanic | place... | reverse complement strand
AGCGGGTGCTGAAGACAAATCTGAATCGAGGTTACCGAGCCTGTTGAGTCACGAGATTGATGCATTGAGAGACGCCATCTCTGAGGAGTCCCTTAAATTAAAGGGCTGGACTAAAACAGAACGCGGCGGCATCGAGGACCAAAACGGCAAGGTTGTCCTCAGAAACGGTTTTGTGAATGCCCTTGAAAAAGTGTTGAGTATCGAGAATGGCTAACGGACAAGAAAAAGCTCGGGAAAATCTTGTTGCCTTCCAGCGTTGGGCCGCTACGCAAACCGATAACGATTTCAAGCAGATCGTCTTTCGCGGCCAGTTAAACCGTGGCGAAGTTGCCAACGCTATCGGTATCGGAAAGAGCGCCTTGCGCCAGAATCCGGCGATAAAATCGGCCTTGGATAATCTTGAAACGGTCCTCCGTGAAAGAGGCGTATTACCGCCACTGACTGAAACTGCACAGCAACAACGGTCTGCGCCAAAGCCCTACGATGCCAGCGCCAATCAGCGGTCCCTGGAGTCAAAACGACTCTCCGTTCTGGAGCAGGAAAACATTGAGCTGAAAGCCCGCGTTGCAACGCTGGAAGCCAAACTCAAGCGCTATGGCGAGTTATCCGAGGTGCTGACGGAATTTGGTGTCGCCCCGTGAATGAAGACTATTTCCGCGTAACCAGTTGCCAGCATGAAGGCGCACAATACACGATCTTTTCTGGTGTCCCGCTGAAAGCCAACAGCTACCGTATCAACAGCAGGAAATACATCATCTCCATCCGGTGCGAAAACCAATCACTGCCCATCAAACCATCCGTGGGCCAGCAATGGCGCGTGCGTGGTGAGCGGGTATTGGAGGCGGTTCAGGCAGGCGACTATGAACTACAGCAGCATGTCTATAACGCGCCGGTTGAAATGGAATGCACGTTGCCAGAATCCGGTGAGGCACTGATCCGCTTTATCGCGTCAGACAGAGATTTCACCGGCATTGGTGAGGCGAAAGCACGGGCGCTCTGGGACGCCTTCAGCAGCAAACTACACCAGATGCTGCGATACGATAGAGCGGATCACAGGGAGCTTCTGAGGGGCATTCTGAGTGATGTATCGGTAGACGCCCTATACAACGGCTACGCCAAATACCGAAACCTCGCACACGCTAATTGGCTGGCCTCGCTCGGAATCCCGTTGCGTATCCAGCAACGTATTCTGAAATACCACGATGAACGCACTGTCGATGTCCTCAAGAGCAACCCTTACGCACTTCTTGGATTCGGGATGGCATTTAGGGACATTGATACCATCGCAGAGCGACTAGGCTTTGCGAAATCTGCGCCACAGCGCCTTGCCGGGGCACTGGAGACGGCAATCCGCAGACAGGTTGAAAAGGGGCATACTTACGCCACCTACAAGGCCCTCAAGCCCTTGATTGCCGAGCTTTTACAGGACGCCAAACTGACAACGGACGCTTTCGAAAACGGGCATCAGAGCGGTCAATTTATCATCCGACCCGATACCGGAACCTACCATCCCACCGCTCAAATTATGATGGAGTCGGTCGTTGCCAAACGCCTGAAATCCCTGGCCAGCCTTACTGACTCAGATGAGGCGGTATTCAAAGCCTTAACCGATGCAGTTCTGGATTTGCCTTATAACCTCACGGAGCAACAGGTGCAGGCCGTTGAATCCAGTCTGACCAACTCTGTGTCCTGCATTATCGGTGGTGCCGGAACAGGCAAAACTACGGTGCTGAGGACAGTTCTCAGGGCGTACAACTCACTAGGATATGAGGTTCATGCGGTTGCCTTGTCTGGCAGGGCGGCAATGCGCCTGCACGAGAGCATCGGCTTCTTCACCATGACCATTGCCCGGTTGCTTCGAGAAGAGCCGATAGAGCACTCGCTGGATCGCCCAAAGCATGTCCTCGTCATCGATGAGGCGAGCATGATTGACCTTCCAACCATGTACCGACTCATCACGCATCTTGATCCATCGGTTCGGATCATCCTGACTGGTGATCCCAACCAACTCCCGCCAATCGGTTGCGGCAAAGTGTTGTCGGACGTGGTTGAGTCAGGTGCGGTGGCGACTCAGGCACTTAGCATTGTGAAGCGTCAGGAGGGCGCTACAGGAATACCGGAATACTCAGCCACCATCAATCGTGGCGAGGTCCCTCGCTCGTTGTCTTGTGGAGCGATTACGTTCCACGAGGCGAGTTCAGAACAGATTGTTGATCGCTGCAAGGCGCTCTATGCAGAGTCACCTCAGACCACTCAAATCGTCGGGGCAACCAAGGCTTTAGTCGGAGAGCTGAATCAGGAGTGTCAGCGGCTGCTTAACCCGGATGGTGAGCGTCTGCAATTTACCCTCTATGGCGAGAATTTCTACCTGGATCTCCGATTGGGTGACCCTATCCTGTTCACTAAAAATAATTACAACCTCGGTATTCAGAACGGCTCTCTGGGCGTCTTAACCTCGACCGAACGTGGCTATCAGGACGACCAGGACACCTATGGCTTGGTGACGCTGGATACAGGTGAGCAAATTCCGATCACGGAGGAAATCTTCGACTGCATGGAACTGGGCTATGCGATTACGCTGCACAAGGCTCAAGGTAGCCAGTTCCCAAGAATTGTAGTCGCAATCCAGAAGGGGCGGATCTCAGATCGAGCCTGGCTCTATACAGCGGTGACTCGTGCAGAAGCCGAGGTTCATATCGTGGGGAAGAGCAGCCATTTTGCTTCAATGGCGAAGTCAGTGAGTAATGCCAACAGGCGAGCGAGTTACTTGAAAGACTTGTTGCTCGAAGAGAGGAGGGGTTCGGGGGTTAGCCAGTGACGGCACGCGCCCTCATCGCCGGTCGCGGCCATCGGGACCTCTCCCTGTACCGCAACTTCATCTTAAACGATGATCGCTGGTCGTCAAATACCTCGAAATCAGCTCATAAACAAAAGCGAACATTCGAGTCAGGACTTTGCTCCAGAGCCTCCAAGCTAATCACAGCCATTTCATCCGGTATGATTGGCGGAGCAAATTGTAGACAATAAATGATTACATGGCAGAGAAAGCCATGCTCGGCTAAGCTATTGTTTTATTGATTTATGTGCAGCGCGATTGATGGTTCAAAGTCAGTAATAATGACGCAGTCAAATTTCTGCAATGAGGAAGCGCGCTGCCTAATTTCTGTTATGTTTGTCTTCACATGAAGGAGGAGATCTAGAGTATTTAGGGCAGTACGCACTGCGGAGCAGAGCCCTGGCGGTTCCCAATCAAAGTTCAAACACAAACTGAGAGAGGTAATTGCCATGGTAAAACAACTGCAACTGAAAGCTGGGCCTTTTGCAGGTCCCACCCTGGTCATCCTTGGATGGCTTGCATTCTTTAGCTCATTTTTCGTATCAAGCCCCTTGTGGGTCGTATTGCTACAGAGTGTCGCCAGGGTTCTGCCCTAAGGACTTTAGGTCACAGGTTGGTGTCAGTTCGGCACCAAAACATAACAAGTCGCAGCAGTACGCGGCGGATGGCCGCCGGACGCCCTTTCCATGGCTCCTTCGTCGCCATTCCAAGGTCGCCGCTGTGCTTCGGCGTTAGGACTATGAAAGAATCTGAGAAGTCGTGGTCTAAGGTAACAGACTCTGACGGTAACGACGTTACGGATGAGTTGGCGGCCTTTGCCGATATATACGGTTTGGAAAGAGCTGCTTCGGGTCGATACAGCCTCTTACTGCTCTATGGTCTCTACTATTGGGCTAAAGCTGGGCGTCTAAATCCTGCGAAAGTAATGGAAGAAATAGAGGCTCTTGAAGGCCTCCGCCAATCCAGTCGTACCAAACCCGCGTCGGCATTCACGCGCAATAAACCTCTGAAAGGATTGTGGCATAAGCATTATCTGGAGGACGGACTGCCATCAATGGCAATAAACCTTCAAAAAGGAATGAGGAAGTATAGCATTCCTTTTGCGCAGCAAATGGTTGAAGAGGCTCAAAACTCCGGTGAAGAAAGGCATTTCTCTGAGAAGGACATTCCTTCTATTGTGCATGATGTCGTGGAAGGAAACTGGAAGCGCCTCATGAGCGAGTCTGCGCTAACGGGGCAGTGGATTATTTTCGCGCAACACGATGGGAAAAACTATTATCTGTGCCTAGCCAGCCATACCACTGGAGACCAAAAAATACGGGACCAAATAGACGCAATCTGCGTGCAAGAGTTCCCGTTTCTAAAGGGAGTCCTTTCGCGGACAGAGGACCCATATCGTGATCGGGGCAATTGATGGGCCCTAACAATTGCGGTCAAGGGACGCTCCTGACGTCGCGCCCCTGCCGCTGGCGTAAACAATAGGGAGTAGATTTGGGCATTAGTCACCATGACGTTCATGTGCTGGACAAGTTTATAAGGCCATTTGGCAGTTCAGTTTTTGTCCTGATCCTGGCTACCACCTCAGCATCGATCGGTATTTACCTTTCACAGCGAGGTTGTGACTGGACTTGGTTCTCAAGGTTTGGTTCAGTGATCACTGTTGCTGGGCTACTCCTCGTAAGCTCACCCGTATTTGATCAAGGGGTGTATTTATCTCACGCATCAGCGTTCGGCTTTGCCAGCAGAGATGAACATGGGAACTCTCGGATAACCGACGAGACATCAAGAAAAGCGGGCAAAAAAGTCCTCATCGGTATTGCCGTATCCATTTGCGGTACATTGATCTGGGGATTCGGTGACCTTATTGGGAAGCTAGGCGTCTGTTAACAAGTGGGTGAAGCCGTCCGGTACTATGGGCCTCTACCGGATGGTTTTTTCTCAGCTTTGTTGGTTAAAAAGCCGCCGTTTATGCAAGCGTTGGCATTAACATGAAATGAAGACATTTGAAGGCTACGTCTACCTAGATCACCATTATCCGCCGGTGCTTTGGAACATAGTACGTGGAGGATTTGACTCGATTGGGTCGTTGCCAGACGCAGAAAAAGGCTTTGCTATATCTGTCTCACTTTCGTCGATGCTTCAGAATTCGTCGGTCAGCAGATTGCAAGCGGAACTCTCCTTGGAAAGGGTACGGCTGGCGACCAACCCTAATAGTGTATCGAGGCTTAGTGGTGTATTCGTTTTTGATGACATCGAGAGTATCTCCAGAGTTTGGGATTCCAATAAATGGGGAGGTCACTTTGCAGACGAGTACTTGGCTGATGTTGGCGTTTGGGCACGAAAATCGACTAGGGTTGATGCGGCTTGGATAGAGGACATCATCAGTAACCAGGGTGAACTTCTTACGGATTGGGAAGGTGCAGCAGTCGGTTATTGGTCCGGACAACCTAAATTGAAGGACACACCTATTTGGGAGGTGTTGGTTGAAGGGCGTTTCTGTATATGGTCCATGCACTCAAAAAAAGAAGCGCTTAAGGAAATATCCGCGATCTGGCCAAACTCATTGGGTTTACTGAAGCATAGTATGAATTGCTTCGGCCTCGGTTCTCTGGATGGTCAATGTTTCTCTGGAATTACGGGACATGACGCAGGGATTTCTGTCGACCACTACCTGAGAATGGTAGACAGCAAGGATTCTAGTTTTATCGAAAGGTTAGCAAGGCTTTCCGAAGAAAAACCTGAATTCTATACAGGTAAGCCTGACCCGGAAAAAATGTGTCTGCCAGATCTGACGGGGTATTCGAAAAAAATATGTACCAAAGGCGATGCAAATTTAAGCGCATTATTAGGACTGCTATCACAACTCAATAATAGCGAGGGGCGCGGCGGGAGTGCCTAACACATATGAGCCTTCTCGAAATCAATAGCCAATAGTGTTTTTTTTGGCCGCGCCAGCGGCCAACCTAATCCCATGACCGAGAACGCCTTCTTCGTCAGTCTCGCGGGGCTGTCAGGTACTCACAGCAAACACGTATAGGGGCTCTCTTGCCTGGTTTTGGGCACAGCCTGACCCGTCGTTCCTTCGGTCGGTCAGGGGCATCAGACATTCATCGGTTAACCGGTCACTGGCGCTATTCAAGGTGCCGGGCTGCATAGCTCCAGTTAGTTCCAGGCTCAGTGATTGGGGCCAGGTCAGATGGACCATGCCGTCTGATAGTCGAACGGGCGTAACAATCAGATGCAAAGCAGACGACTTCGTTAATCCATTCTACGTACCAAGCGAACTAGTTTTGCCCGAGGACCTGCCAGGTGATTGCGACAAAAGCAACCACGCCAACAAAAATACCAAGTATATTAAAAGAATGCTGGCTCTTTGCCTTCCTCATGTCAGCTTCAGAAAAAAGGTCTTTGATGTGAAACTCATTGCTAATAACAAAGTGCCTTTTTTCGCGGTAGTTATTAAGTGACTTTTCGAAACTCTCATCCGTCAAAGCATCAATCAAAAAAAGCTCAATGCTAGTTACTGGCACGCTGTCAGAATCACTGTGCTTTGCCTTTCTTTTCAAAGCATCCTCGAAGAACATAAATCGTTTTCTCGGGAATTTATTTAGAAGATCCATAACCGTTCTTATTTCTTCATTAAAATTATTCGTCAATGAATAAAAATCATGATCACTAAGATTGAAATCTAGCTTTTCAGCTTTTTGATAGTCCTTCAACATCCTTTTCAACTCTTCTTGCTCACCAGCCACTAAGCTATGAAGGATTTCAGCAGCTCTCCCATTGTTCAAAGCCTTTTCTATCTTGTGTTTTTCAACCAACACACCAGACATCCTAACCCCACGATTTCAGATATGATCAAGGCGACTGAACTACGCCATATTGTTTTGAGCCAAATTAATACTATAGCAGGCCCAAAGTAAAATCTTCCGAACAACATTGCTAGGATCCTCAGTCGCGCTTGCAACCGCGCTGGGCTTCTCCTGCGGACAGTGTTGGTTTATCCGCCTGAATGTTCGCTTTGCGACCAGAGCTACGGGCGGCCAATTTATTGTGGCAACCTCCAGCTAAAGTATGAGTATGGTGGTACGACGACTGCTAGCTTTTCAGCATCCCCGAGGAAATTATCTTTATCTGTGCTCTCACTCGATCATATCGCTGGTCTTGAAATACCGCGGGTGAATCGCCGCTTGCGGCGAGAGGGCAGAGACCTCAATATCGTGGGTAGTCACAACGAGAGTTTTAGTATCGATGTTTGGTATAGATACTAAATGCGAAAACCAGTATTCGCACACTCACTCACTCGATTGGGATATTCCCTATAGTTATAGTACTTCGATTAAGGCTCGCACTTGTGAACTGAAGATTTAACGGGTCATTGGCAAACCGCGTCCGTAGCTCATCCGTCCATTCGTCAGCACCCATATTCCACGCCGCCGCCAACGGCACAATATGGTCAAGGTCCATTGCGCCGGCATCGGTGAACACCTCATTACTGAAAAAACCGACCCATAGACCGGAGACAACCCGGCACTGCCGATCGGATGCAAACTGGACCGGAGATTGCGACCGCTCAACCAGCAATTCGGCCCGGGTGTCCTGGCAATCGGGATCATCGTCTTCAAGCCAACCGTGCCCAAATTCACCACGATCGTACTCATCGTCATTGGTAGCCCCGTGGGAAGGCATACTTTGTAATGACTTTGGGAGCCTGCCTCCGGAGGCGAGACAAGCATCCAGATTGGCGTATGGCTTATAAGACTTCACCCGATTGTAGTAGCTGCTTTGGGGAGGGTGGCACAGCCCGCTGTCGGTTCGCTTAACAACCGAAGGGCTGGCGCCGGCCGAATCCGCCAGCACCATAAACAAAGCCAAAACCAGAAGGATATTCGGAACAATCCGGCTCAGTCGTAAAAGCACCATTACTTAACCTCGCTTATACCTCTGGCGACTGGTCAACTCCGTCACACGCGCATGGGAACCACCCTGGTAATACAGAGAATTAAGGAAGGACAACTCAGCATCCAGATCATCCTTTTTAAGCGTGGTATGCCACACCTTCTTGTCACCGTCCCAGCGGTATCCCCTGCCCTTCAGAGTGTCCTTTTCGGCAAACGGTGAGCCGTACGCTTCGACGGTGCACTGGGCCTCAGATTCGTTGGCGAACAACCATCGACTGGCTTTTTTAACCGTCTCCATCAAAAAGGCCAGCGCCAGGCAATCAATAGAGGCCCGGTGTCCTTCGTAGAAGAACCGGCGCTTGAGCAGAAGGTATTCCAGCTTGCTACCCTCGAAACCCAGCTCAGACCAAGGAATATCCTTGATTGAGCAGGCCCAGCGAAGCTGGCCGAATTGAGGGAACAGCCTTTCAAAGAAGCCTCTGTCGAACGAAGCGTTGTGTGCGACGACGATCGGATCACCCTCAAACCAGTCTGCTATATCAGCCTCACGGATCGACTGGCCTGCCACCATTGAATCGGTGATGCCGGTAATGTCCGTGACCAACTCAGGAATCGGAAAGCCAGGGTCACGATACAGCGAGGTCATGGCCACGACCGTTGTCACCTGACCTGTCGATGGACTCACCAAGGCTTTCACAAGGCCAAGCTCGATGATCTGGTCGGCAATCACATCAAGCCCGGTCGTCTCCACATCCAGAAAAATAACGCCAACCTCATCCCCTACAGGCTCATGCACATGGAGAGGGAAAGTCATGGATGATGCCGTCCAGGGCACCCGCTCAATGAGCTGGAAATCTTCTGGACGGGCCTGAATTTCATTGATTCGGTCAAACGGGAAAGTCATAAATTCACCTTACTGCTCAAGGATTCATTGAGAGGCCAACAGCATCCTCGTCGTCCGGATACGGGTTCACATTTACATTGCCGGGGCACACCGGAAACTCACTAATCAAAGCCTTGGCCTGACCATGAATGGCAAGGGCCGCAGCAACGTCTTCCAAAGACCAAAGGCTCAGGGGCCAACCGCGAGCGGCGCCGGTATCAAGCTGCAGGGTGTTACCAAGCATCCGGGCGGTTTTCAGAACGTTGTGACCAACCACCACGGCATCGACACCGCGGACATTCGCCTCTTCAGGCACATCCATTGGCTGGCGAACCTTCTTTTCAGAAATCCTCCGGTTCCAGATATCGGCATCCATGTCGAAGTCACCCCAGACGCCAGACGTTACAGCAGCATGGATAACCCCAAGGGTTTTCCCCTTGAAGGGCAACTCAATGGCCAACGGAAGATTGGCAAGGTCGGCGGCCAGCGCCTTCATATCGCCTTCATCCTCACCCAGAATCCAGCCCCCTCCATTCTGAATCAGGCCAAGCACCGCTCGCTGATCTTCCTCGATAAACGCGCTGAGAAAGAAATCCTCATGGTTTCCAAGTACGGCATGGAACCAGGGCTCATAAATCAGCTCCAGGCAATGCCGGGATTCCGGACCACGGTCAATCAGATCACCAACACTGATCAATCGGTCGCGAGTAACGTCAAAGTCCACTCGTGCCAGCGCAGCCCACAGATCACGGCTCTGCCCATGCACATCACCGACAACAAAATCCCGACCAAGAACATTCTCTTGGAGCTTCAGCAAACCGTGATTCCGGATGGCACCAAACGGGGTTTTGGCGTCTGCCTCTTGATAAATGTTGCTCATGGTGGGTTCTCCGCACTCAGATTCTGTGTTGTCAGCCTGTTCTCAAGGGATTTCCTGGCATCAGAGTGGGTAGATCTGAATACCGTTGTATTACTGTTTCATATTATCATATATATCGTAATGAAACACTATTTTACTGACCATAATACCCCTTATGTTGCATAAAAAAGGGAAAGGCTGGTAGGCTCTGTGGTAGCCGTGGAACATCGATTTTGAATGCCCGGTAAAAAGGTGCTTTCACCGCCCCTCTCCGCTCTGGAGATCAGGCGCAACAAGGATCAGGTGGATTTGCTAGGTGTGGGTGCCGAAAAGCCGTGGAACATTCCGGCCGGGAAGCGGGAGGCGCGAAATCAGGGTCAAAGAATGGAACATGAGACCCTGGAGCCAGAGAAAGGGTTTCGTAATATAACGGCGCCCTCCCCTCCCCTTCCGATTAGCGAAAAATCGAGGTTGCCTGGTTGTACCCATTTCCCTCACATCCCTGACGGATCTTTCAATGACAGCCTTTCCGGAAATCATCACCGAACGCCTGACACGCCATGATTGGTTGACTGACCGGCAGATCGTCAAGATTCCGGTCGAGCGCGGCCCCCTGGCCTCCCCTCACTCAAAAGGATGGGATGCCAAAACCGACCTCGAGGCAGCTACCCTGTGGTTGAATGAAGTGGGCTCCAGGAGCTCCCTGACGGCAGACGCCTACCAACGTGAATTAAGGCGATACGTGCTGTGGCTGGCGGACCAACAGAAATCGATTAGCGGGGTAACCAGAGAGGACTTTCATCGATACGCAAAATTCCTGAAGAACCCCGGCAGCAAGTGGGTAACTGAGAAGCGATGGAAACTGGTGGATCCCAAATGGAGACCATTCCGGGGCCCACTGTCGGATAAAGGTCGACGATACTCCTTGCAGGTAATCCACTCGCTCTATGTCTGGATGCACAATGCGGGTTGGATTGTTTTCAATCCAATGCCCGCGCCCGATCGACTTGCGCCGGTTACGGCGTCCAGTCGGTCAGATGAAATCGAAACGCGGCAAGTACCGCAAGGCCTATTTGAAGAGATGCTTCGATTCTACGAAGCAGAGGTAACCACCCACGCGAACGTGCGTGAGCGTTACAAGAATGCTCGGTTGAGGTTAATCCTTTCCTTAGCGGGTTATCTGGGCGCTCGTAGTGCTGATATGCTCCATGCTTTCTTTGGTGATATTCATGCCCGCAACATTGGGACTGCGACACGCTATGTTTGGCACATACCTAACGGCAAGGGTAGGAAGGCGGGCATTCTGCCAATGCCTGAACCCGTTATGCGTGTTGTCAGGGAGACAAGGGTAGCTCTTGGGTTGATGCCGGAGAGGCAAGCGAACGAACCGCCCTGCCCTATTCTGGTCGGCGCGGGATCAGTGCCGAAACACAGGATGCCTGCACTAGATAAGCTAAAGCAGTTGGAGCGATCATCCCTTTATACACTGACCCGGGAAGCGTTTACGAGGTTCCAGGAAGCGCTAGAGGCCCAGGGCCGACACTCAGAGGCCTTAATCATATCTCAGGCATCGACGCACTGGTTAAGGCATACCGCCATTAAGCGAATTGTGACATTGACGAACGATATTGTGATGGCGCAAAGACTGGCCCGGCATGACGACCTGAGTACAACTGGCGTGTATGCGGAAGCAACGGTAGAAGAACTAGCGGCAGTGTTTGAGAAGTTCCAGATTGGCGGAGGCTGAGACCCGGAGTAACCCGGGCCTCAAGAGTTACCTGGTCATTCACCCCGAGGTATTTTGGTGCATGTGCCAATCTCAATACTCGCTTTTTCCCATGGATCGGTAGTCCAGTAGCCTAGCGTGTTGGTTTTCAGGAAACGGCCAGATAAGAGGTTCAAGTTAAATTCTCCGGCCAGTAGGCCGCTGCACTGAACCGCTGCAGCACGAGTTTCACAAAAGTAGTCAGGAAGATCGCTGCCTAAATCGGTGACATAGAAGGTCGTGGATGGGGCGATGAAGGCTTTGAAGTCAGATTTAAGCTCATCTTTCAAAGGTTTCACGAGGTAATTGCCATCTCTAATCGGCAATTCACCGCCTACCCACCCTTTGGACCCATGGCTCGTAAAACCAATCTCCTGCTCAGTGGCGCAGGTATAAACAGAATCGTTTGATGAAATCGGTGCTGAAACAGCAATCAGGGAAAGTGCAAAAACAGCGGTATACGATTTCATGGAACATTCACTCAATGGCAAATATGGAAAACCGAATTACATACCTGGCGCCGGTTCCGGCTCCATATCAAGATCATCCATATCCGATTTCATATAAACCGCGACTTCATTACCCGTCTCCCAGGGCTTCCTGGTCACCACAAACCCTATAATGTTCACCACATGATGGCCAGGACAGGCAGACAGAGAGTCGTCTTCCCCCTCCATAATTGACCATACGTGATTCTCATCGAGCCCTGATTGTTCCGCAAAGGCCCGGGCGTCTTTGTAATGCGGGGCGAGGACATCGCCGTGGGGCGTTAGAGTCATCGGCTGGTAAATCGAATCAAACTGATCTTCTGTAATCATCGCTGTCACCTCTCGGGTTTGGTTGGCGGTGGAAAACCTTTTTTATAAAAAAGATCAACTCAAAGGGAAAATTCCTGATTCTCCGGGTCACCTGTTAGTGGCGGGATCTGCCCTGTCAGATGTTCGCAAGTCATCAATAGCCCAACAGGCTTTGACGATTGCATAAGATCATATGGTGATTTCCGGTAAAACGGAGCTGCACTAATAGGCTTCTTTAGAAGTCTGTTAACAGCTGCAGGATCTTTGTCATTTTCGCGCATGAGGGTTTTGAAAATGTGAACGATACACCAGATCCGAATTAGCTGTTCTTTTGGCAAGAATCAGCAGGATTGCTGCGCAGATTTTCTACCTTTATTAAGCCAAGACCAAATAGGCGAGCTTGCTCGAACGGATCGATGCTCAGTATGTCGGAAATCCTAAAGAATGCCTGGTTTGCTGCATACCCGATCTGAATAGAACGAGGCAGGCCCGCAATAGCCTCTGGCAACTGGGTAACTGTCGAGGTCATCAATGCAACTCGTGATAAGGATTTCCTTTAGTATAAAGCCTCCCGATAAGCAGGAACCGGATAGCTGGCAAAGTCTGATCACAACCTTTTTTATAAAAAAGATTCAGACGGAAGCCCGCCATGGATTAGCGTGGTTCTGCGGAACCAGAAGCCCGAGTACCCAAGCCTTTTTTATAAAAAAGCATGTTTAGAGGCGCCCCACGCTGTGACAACCCAATTTGAGGTATTGTCCTATCGTAGGTCTTGTCCTGGTATCAGTCAGCGAATGGCTGAAAATCAATTAAGGAGAACTGGTTTGGCACTGATTGAATGCGGTGAATGTTCTGGCGAGGTAAGTACGAGCGCAAAATCCTGCCCACATTGTGGAGCCCCAAAGAGAAAATTTAAGAGAGCATCCTTCAGCGGTGAGCGTGTTTTTAAGACAATCGGCGCGCTTGCCATATTTATTGTTGTCCTTGTCGTATTCGGCGGTGGCGGTAGTCCTGGAACCACAAGCAATACGTCAGTTTCCAGCTCAACCGCCAAGCCGGGAGCCACGGCAACACTGACGGCATCCAAGGGTAGCGATGAATTTCCTGGCGTCGGTGATCAAGGAAAAATCTGCAAAGCGGCCATCGGCCTTATGTTTGCCAAGGATCCCAGAATCATTACTTTAAACAACATCAGGTCGCCGTTTGAGCTTGGGTATACTCGAGCAGCTGATGGCGCTGATTTTAAATATAAGTGCAAGATCGTTGGCAACCGAGTTATTTGGGCCGGGTTCGTTGACGGTCAGCGGGGCCGGTGGAGGGACGGTGAATTCGATGCCCGGGTCACCTACGTCCTTACAGACGCTAGTGTTAAGGTTTCTGAGCAGTACGGGAACAGCAAACCTTCTGTTAAAACGTTCAACCTCTCTGACCTCTAACCTCCACAATGAACTATGGCAGCTCAATCAGGGATGAGCCGCCTGTAGCCCTCCAAAGTCTTTTTTATAAAAAAGTTCGCCTCCAAACCCGCCCCCCAGATGAAGGCAGGTCTGTGTCGCTCAACTGAGCAGACAACATTCTTTTTTATAAAAAAGTACAAGTACCCCCTCAAAAATCGCAGCCACTCCTGACAAACGCCATGAGAATTTGGTCAAGCTAGTTGACAGCCAATCAACACAGGAGCCAAGCAATGGGAAAAGTTATTCTGATGAGCAGACCAGGTGCTGCTGGAAAAGACATTGAGGAAGTGACAGCCAACTTTGTTCGCTATCGAAGCGGAAAAATTACTCTGACACCGAGAGGTATAAACATTTATGGGCGAACAGCCCGGACAGTGGGCCTGGAACCCACGGCGATACGAGATATTGAAGTTTATATCGCTCTGACAAAGCTACAGCCGATAATTGACATTCTACAGGCTGCCCATCAACTACAAGAAGGTGAAGAGCGTCAACGAAGACAAATCTTGGAGTGCCTCAAAGTGCATATACACTTATAGGCGTAGCGCAATCGTCTGATGAAACTCACCTGATGAGTAGGGCAGGGCGGAAAAAGAAGGCAATCTTTTTTATAAAAAAGATTCTTTCACTGGTTACCTGATACCAGTTGTCTGGCCGATTTTAAAAGTGGGCGCTTCTTGTCAATGACCGCGAAAACGCCTAGCTCAATCAGGCAACCAACAAAAACCTTGTCATCACTGATGTATTCCCACTTATCAAGATCATTTAGCTGCCATCCAGCAAAGCCGGCATAGGCAAGTGAGATTTCTTTGGCGCCAGGTAATGAGCGAGCCACCACCCGATCGATAGTGCCGAGATATTCCTTGAATACATCAGGAGCGACCTCAAGAACCACGCCTTCGCGGTGAGGGTAGAGGGGCTGGTAGTAGCAATTAAATCGACGCTTGAAATTCATTTTCCAACTTCGTTCAGGATCTTTTTTATAAAAAAGGTGGGCTCGTTACAAAAAAGACTAAAGTTTGAGCAAGATTCTCCTTGCACATCCGGGCAACTGGTATAGTATCCAAGAAAACGGTAGAAGTACCAAAAAACGGTATATGCACCAAAATTCGGTACAGTCGAACGCAAAAGGTATGCAAGGAGACCGAAAATGTCCGATACAGCAACACCTGCAATGGGGCTTGGCCTTGAAAACCCTTCAGAATCCTTTGATCTCTGGTCTGATGAAGGTTACGCAAAGATCGAAGAAAAGCGTAAGGAATCCAGAGAAAACGAACAAGAGAAACGCAAGCCTCGAACCTATACGCAGGTACAAGCGACTCAGCTGATCGGGCGTAGTGACGGCTACCTGAAGGGCAAAAACCTTAATGATGAAGTGAGTGCATCGGGTTTGCCGCGGTACACGCTTGCTCGGATTAACGAGCTTCGGGACCAAACCGGTACACGCCTGAAGAAGCCGGCTAACGTGAAACCTCTGGTCATCGCGATGGCGAAACTGAAAGGTGGCGTTGGTAATAGCACCATTTGCGTCCATTTGGCTCATTACCTGGCTCTACAGGGCCTGCGAGTCTTGATAGTGGATCTGGACCTGCAAGCCAGTGCCAGCGGTTTAGCTGCCGGGGTCAATCCGGATGTGGATTTTTCAGAAGAAGAGACCGTTTACGAAATACTCCGTGACGCCCCAATGAATTTTGGGTCCATTATCCGGTACACCTATTTCGAGAATGTGTTTTTGGCACCATGCAACTCCCTCATGCAGAATCTGGAGAGGGAGCTGGTTGAGCAAATCACCATGCCCCGGGATCAATGGCCGAAAGACGATAACGGCAAACCGATCTCAGTCTATAATCGCCTGAGCGAGGCGCTGAAGACGGTTGAGGACCATTTTGATGTCGTCCTGCTTGATTGTCCGCCAGCACTGGGCACCATCACTACGAACGCCCTGACGTCTGCTGACGCTATGATCAACACGGTCCGGCCCAACCCTCTGGATAGAACCAGCTTCGCGGTTTTCAATAGCAGCCTTTCATCATTGTTTGAAGCGGTACCAAAACCGCTACGGTATTACCGCATCCTGGTAAACCAGATGGACCGGAGCCGGGCATCAGAGATTGAGGAAAACACCATCCGCGAAATTTACGGCAACTACGTCCTTCGCAACAACGTGGTGGAAAGCAGTGAAATCAAAGGTGCGCCTAGCTTGATGAGCACTCTTTATGACCTTGAGTCACCAGTCAAAAGCAGCAATGCCAATAAGCGGGCCCTGGATAGCCTTAATCTAACCTTTGATGAAATCCTATCCGACATAAAGGAACTGTGGCAGATGGAGGCTGAGTACAATGGCTAAAACAAAAGCAAGCATCCACCGGGACCTGGAGAATGAAAGACAAGGCTCCAGTGCCAGCAAAGAAGGCGAAAAGCTCTTTGCCAATACACCGAAAAAGGAAGCAGCAACACCCAAGGGTAGGGCAGGGGAGTCCTCGGTAAATGCCGAAACCGATCAGTTCGGATTTCCTAGTGGCACAGACATTGACCAAAGCGGGAACACCCTGGGCAAAGCTGTCAGCTATGGCGAAATTGATCCCTGGACTGTCAAAGCCTGGGATTATCAGGATCGGACAATTGAAGAGCTTTTGGCCGACAAGGACGATCTTGACGAATTCATGGAGCTGGCAAGAGAAAGCGGGATAGTTACCCCGATCATTGTCCGCAAAGCGAAAGGCGCCAAGCCTGGCGACAAAATCCAGTACGAACAGATCGCGGGCTTTAAAAGGACATACGCTGCCCAGAAGCTGGGTATTAAAGTGCCTGCGGTACTCCGTGAGCTTACGGACAGCGAAGCGCTTCGCCTGCAAACGCTGGAAAATGCGAACAGAACAGATCCGTCTCTCTGGAATCGAGCTCTGGGATGGGCGACGTTGAACGACTCTTTCGGTAAAACCCAGCGTGAGAAAGCATTAACCGTCGGTGTCAGCGAATCCCGGTTTTCAACAGGTCTGCGACTGGTAAGGCAAATGCCGAAAGAAGTGGTGGACTCACTGGCTCTGTATACCTTTGGTGATAACGCCCTTCTGGACATGCTCAAGTTCATTCAAATGGATGAAGACCCTGCCAAGATACAAGAGCGAATTGATCGCTTGATTGAGGCCAGCGATCGCTTCGAATCCACGCCTAAAAAGGCAGCGGATATCGTAGCGTCGGTCAAGAAAAAGTATTTGGCGGCCGAGGAAGGAGCAAAGAAAGAAGACGGCCCGGAAGTAGCGAAAACACCCAAAGGTGGAAAGGTCTACAGCATCAAGCACAAGCGAAACGGTGTAACTATTGACCTTCACCAGATAGGTGCCGAGTTTGCCGACATCGAGGAAATCAAAGAGATGTTGCGTGACCACCTATCCAAAAAGGGCGTTCAGTTCTCAGACTGAACCAGAACGGCCGTATCCGTGCCAGCTCCACATTGAGCGATCGGATACGGCCTTCACCAACCTCTTTCCTCAAGCCAGTAAAAACGCTGCGCCACAGCCCTCTCAGAAGCCCTGGAATCACCGAAAACCGAGATCGGTTATCGACGGACGATTCAACTCGTTCGGCTTGCTCTACCTGTCCTGAAGCCGAAGTACGAGCGTCTGCATGATATTCAATATTTTTCGCCAGACGGTTTCGGCGCCTATTGTCGGGTCAAAAAGGAAACATCGAAGGAATTTGGATCAACTCAACAGAAATGTGGAGTAAATGACGCGCTTACAGCGAAAACTTGATCATCGAGTGAGCAAAAGCAGGGGCTTTTTTATAAAAAAGAGCGCCTAAGCAGAGTAGAGCAGAACCCTTGAGTATTTTGGATCAACTCAGAAAGCCTCGGACCAACCCCAGAGGAATTTGGATTAATTCAGAGCATTCTGAGAAACCCTGTAGGAATTTGGATCAACTCAGAAAGCCGTCCCGCATGTCCGGTAGAGGCCCATAAGTGCAGCAAATGGCTTCAGACACACAATATGTTGTGCTTTTTTATAAAAAAGATCTGCTTATAGACAATGTTTGCTAACCAGTTTGGCCAATCGAGTCCTGGAATCTAACCTTTGAGTATTTTGGAACAACTCGTATGCTTGATGCTTTCCTGGCCTGTCTAATGCGTAATGCTTCGTATTATCAGGTAATGGGAGTCTTTAAGAGCCGATCGATGAGGATCATCACTGCTCATGCGTTTAAATGAACGCAGATTGTCTCAGGCCCCTTTTAAAGGCATCTTTTTGAAAAGCATGGGAAATGTATCGAGGGAAACTGCAGGCCTTCTGGGCGCTCGTAGGCTCCAGGAAGTGCAGTTAATGCAGGCCATGGAGCGTGTACTTCAACAATAGAGAGCTGATCGAAAAATGATCAGTTAACTGGGGCAATAGGGTTTAGAAAAGGGTTAAAGGGCTAAAGAAAGGGATGGCAAGGATTGGTTAGGGGAAAAGGTCTTTGAAAAACAGGATCTTATTGATATTTTAAGCGTTCCAGTTGATCCAAAAACCGCGGTGTTTGTGATCCAAATTCCTAGCATCTCAAAAGTGATGGAATGCCTTAAATAGCACAAAACACTGCGTATTGCCGGTCAAAACGACGCCTGGATACCCGGATTATAGGCGAGTTGATCCAAATTACTCCAATCTTTTAACCTGACAACCCTCCCTGGGCAGCCCATAGGGCTGTATATTCACCTGCAAAAGCAAACCCTTCCAAATTCCTCGACGTTTGTAATCCAAAATCCTCAAAGGTTATCCACACACGATTCACAATTTCGCCTTCCTGAGCCTGAAATGATCCAATTTCCTCAAAGGTTTCTCTGAGAGTGCGGCGTTAGCGTGCAGGTCAGGTGAGATTCTTCATAATCGACTGAACTCGCCGTTGGTTTTCAAGGCGAGTGAAGCTGGTTTTAACCAGTTTGTTAGCCTCATTCGCTTCGATGGCCTGGTTTATGAACATTTTGCCCGGGAAGAAAGTGTAGATTGCATCGTAGGCACGACGCCCTTTCTTTTTCTTCTTGATCTGTGTCTTCTCTTCATCGATAACATCAAGCTCTGCCAACACCTTCATAGCTCGATCCATATCCCGCATTGGATTACTCAGGACCTTGCCAGGCTCGAGTGGCTTGCCAAAACCACCCATGATTTCGGACAGACTGATGGTATAAGGGTCGCCTGCGCTGGCCTGAAGGTAGACCAGTGAAATCCTTCGGTAGATATACTTGGCAAGGTTATTTTTCATCGACATCAGCGTATGCCAGTAGATCATTCGCGTTTCTGTCGAAAGCATCGCCTTATTGACCAGATCGTGGAATGTGACCCGCCAATGCCGTCTGTAGACATCCCCATTAACGTCAACATCAGCACCAATATTCTGATAGGTCGGAAGAAACGTGCCCGACCATTCGTGACCACTGACTTCATCACGGATTCTCAGATTTGAGTAGTGCAGGACCTGGAGTGATTCGTAGATCTCCTTGTAAGACATCATGTGATTGGCCGACTTCAGCACTGATTGAAGGTTGCCCATACTGAAATGAGCGCCAATCGCAGAGTCTTTAAGCTGGCCATGGCCATGCGTGGACATCCAGCGCAATGTGTCATCAATAATCTGCTCGCTTTGCCCGGGGAACACCAACTTGTCTTCTTTGTCCCCTTGTCGACGAATTCGAGCAGCTTTTACTGTCACCGAGAATGGATGGCCGAGAACCTTGAAATAGCGGGTGTACTCAGCCTCAGAAGTGACATCAAGAACCTTTTGATACGTGACCCACTTCGGTGCCAGGTCATAGATAAGGATCCCTGACAGCCCCTCATTCTCGCTATCGGTTGAAGCCAGAAGATCAAGGTTTAACTGCAATTCCTGATCGGTAAAAACGGAGAGATCCTGGTTAATGCGACACAGGGTATCGCTGATATCCATACGCTTTCGTTTTGTCTGGGTTTGAGTCTCAGCCTGAGAAGCTTTCGGATCGTTCTTGCTAGTCATTAATGGTTCCTGACGCATGCCTATTCCTAGTTCCGAGAGTACGCAAAAGAGCAATCGTTAACCACCGTTTAATGCTCAGGGGTCATAGAGCGGTGGGAACACCTCCACCCCGGCACTACCGATGCCAAGAAGACGTTCAAACGCAAGAGTAGTTATCTTAATGGCACCAAAATTAACACCCGGCATCCTCGAGATAGACAAGCGACGTGAAGCTTGATTGGACGCAGCTTTTTCGAGGCGGGTTTTGTGGATTTCTCGGACTTGCTCAATGATGTCCGAGTATTTAGCCACGGTTTGGCGTGTCAGCTTTGCGGCTCGGGCTATTGAAACGAACGTCAGCTCTTGTCCGGCCGCCAGCAGATTCAGTGCAGCAGCCTTGATCCGATCCCGACTGCCTGAGCGTTTGCATCGATGGGTGCGCCGAGCAGCGCGAGATTGTCGGTCCGCCAGCGGCAAACTGGGATCAAGAGACATGACCCCGCGGTTCTTCAGGTACCGCGCACTCTTATTCGGATCGCCGGCCACACGCCAGCAGTAATCCACAATGCTGCGCACCACTGCCCGCACCTGGGACACCTGAAGGTTGGGCTTACCACCAAACTCAGGGCGCACAGCGAACGTGTTGTGCTTCATGGCAATGTCGAAAAACCGCTGATAGAAGGCCCTATAGCCTGTCTGACCGTATCCGTAATACTGGTCGACCATTCGGTAGGCGATAAATCGGGTTGCGTGGAAAAGCCACAGATGCCGAGAATGGGTATGGCTGTCGAGCAAGGCACTCGAAGCCTGAGCGCCATAGCGGCGATCGCCCAGCTCAACGTATTCGTTGAGCTCCGAGAGATCGTATTGGTCATCGTGGACGCACACTGTCTCCCATCGAGGATGGAACGGCGTCTTACTTACCGGGCCGCCAGCGTATTCAGGATCGGCGCCCAGTGTCGATGCCATAGCTTGGTACACCGCCCTGGCATAGTCGACTGGGTGCCGGCGACCATGGAGATAAACGGGAGATATGGCGTAGTACCAGTGCGCGGTACCGGTTTCTGGATCCCGGACAATCAGGTTTGGCGGCGGCAGCCCGGCGTCCTCCCAGTGTCCGAACGGAACCTGGTTGTCGAAATCAAAGATTAACCAAGCTCGGAAGTCTTTCCGGCAGGCGGTGAGGTACGGGTAACGAACGGCCAGATCTCGAGGCCGTGAGAGCGATGCGTTGTTCGCAGCTGAGCAACGAGGGTAGTAGGGCAGCCACTGAACAAACCGCTCCCATAGACTGGCATCAATATCAGCCTGGAGGGATTCCGGTTGCCGCGGTAAATCAGGTTTTTGAACGTTGCTGTGATAAGCCTTTTCAAGTGTAGTCACGTCACCCCCGCGATTAATTCATCGCGGAGATTCATCGCCGGGACTACGGGCCACACAGGCAATCTCCAGTTGCACTTTTGAATTTGCATAGAAACTCATTAAGCGCTAGACTGGCTTCAGACATTGGAGGAATTTGGATCAATTCACCAATGGGCTACTGAAGGAACAGTCTGCGCTAGAAGTATTAATGCTTCCCGGTTGGTCGCCAGAAAAGCGCATTTTAGAAAACCTCAAGGTTGCCGCCTTGAGGTTTTCGCGTTTATAGGGTCTCAACTAATCGATTCTGCGTATTAACCTGCTCCATTATTCGCTCGTACGGACTGATTACCCATCGCGTCGCTGATCATTGCCGGATCGTTCGCCGGAACGCTGAAATCATCCAAAATAACCTTCAAAGCATACTGGCTAATCACGCTATCGGCCACCGGTTTTATATGCGAATAATCGCTCCATTCCAACTGGGCCACATCCCATGCAGTTTGCTGATCCAGGAAGAATTGAGCCGGAATACCGAACCCTGCCTGAATGCGCGCTGCAATATCAGTCGTGATTCGACCTTTTCCGTGGCAGATCCGGTGAAGCGTAGCCCGGCTAAGGCCGATCGTCTTGGCAACCTTACTCATAGAGACCGACAGCCGGATGATGAACTCGTTAAAAATGACACCCGGATGCTCAATGGAACCGTCTTCGTTTCGGATGGCGGTAGTCTCCATAAATCTTTCCTTCAAAAATAGACGCTTTGCAGCGGTTTGATTAAGTAATTGATAGATCATCAGGCTTCCCAGAAATTCATTTACCCGAGGCTGGAGCCGAGGGGATAGCGCAGCCGGCCGCAAGGCCGGGAAGCAAAAGCAGTCAGTGGCAAGCAACGCCGCGCACGAACGCAGGCGCCAATGCTCAAAGCCCCGCCGTACGCCGAATAACACCACCATTCGCCATATGAATAACGTTCACATGGTCGATTACGTGATGGATGGTTGAAGCGGCCGGTATCTTCCAGTCCTCTCCATACGTCTCACCAAGTTGGTACAGCGTGCTCGGGCTAATGCCGATGCGCTCGGCAATCACTTGCAATGGGATTGCTTGGTAGGTGTAAAGCGCTTGAGCGCTCTTGATAATGATCCGGGTTAGACGCTCATGTCGTCTGTGTGCAAGTAGATCTCTAACTGGGACAGACTGGTACTGATAGGGGTTATCAAAGTTCATGCTTTTGGCAAAAGCGGCCAGCTCTGACTCGGGCACCTGCAGAAGCATAGATTTTCGATGCGTGGGCATCAGATATTCACGAAGCAGGTAGCGAACATCGGAAGGGTCAAGAGCGTCAGGGGTCAACCATCCATAGGCGTCCAGGTATTCGTTCCAGGCATCAGCGTTGGATGTGCGATAGACCGATTTTGAGTAGTGGCGCGTGAGTGGATCGATGAGATTTTCGGTTCCGTTGATAAAGATAGCACTCTGGAAAGTTCCCATTTCCTTGGGAGCCCTGCCTTGATCTGGACAGTTTGGTAAACCCAGAACTCTGGCAATCAGCCCAATCATGGGTGGTTCCATAGAGAAAGTATTTGCTACCCGGGATATGAAGCGCTTGGTGTTTGAATACTGGTGGTACCGAGCCGTCCAGAAATCTTCGATCAGACTGAGATGTTCGTTGGTGAGACCTTTGACGAATTGCTTTCGCGTTGTTTCGTAGGTTTCCCGGTTGGATTTGGAAAGAGAATTCAGATGGGATCGAACGTCGTCATAAAGACTTGGCTCCGCGGGAACCAAAAGAGCTTCCAGATCACTGCGTTTGTGGACCGAAAATGAGAAGACTGGCGAATCCGCCAGCTGCTCATCGAACGATAACTGGTACGAATCATTGGCGCTTTGGGTGCTTGTTTCAAAGGAACGTGACGGTTCGGTAAACATGATCTCAGTCTCGCTACTATTTCCGGTTGGGGAAGAATTTAGATTCTAGTACCCCATGTGATATACAAGATGAACGGAAATTTATACCAGCGATACAAATCCGTCAAGAAAATGAAACGGACCGTGGCAAAAAATTGTCAAATGGTGTTGCGTAAGTGCAACTTTGGGTAATGCGCCCCTTTTTCTCGGTATACTAGCCCCTCTACGAAATCAGATAGGCATGCACTCATGGCGCTCATCACAACCAGAACACCCGATGCTGCGAATTACCACATTGTTTCCGGGCTACACATTTCTCTGAGGCTTCTCGAGGAATTCGGGAGAACACTTCACTGGAAGGTGACAGACGAAATAAAGGAGCTGGGCGACAAAACGCTGTCCTTGGCGGTCAGACCTAAATCGAAGCCGGTTGCTCATGGTGAGTTCATAGATATTGCCAAGCGAGCACGGCAGGTATGCAGCAATGCATGGGGAACGATGCTTCAGGATACGTCCCTGGATGTGATCGCCCCGATTGTTAATTCGTTGGAGAAATTGGCAATAAAGGTCGAGGAAGAGGGCGAAAGTGCGTTTGACGCTGACGGTCAGCTGTTAATCCCTGACGTAGCACGACGTCTCATGCAAATGAGAGAAGACCTTGCCGGCACCGACCCCACCAACATGTCACCAATCCAGAAGATCAACCATGATCGGGATCTTCGGTCGGTCGGGGCAGCAATGGATGCCGTGGATACTCTGGATGAGCTTCGCAAAAGCTCAAACAAAGAGATAAGGGTTTCCAAGCTCAACGTGGAGTTCGTCAGCGAACCGTCTTTACGTTCATGGTTATTGAGCATGGAAGTGCAGGGCGGCTTGCCGGAGGATAGATCGATCTTGATGGAAGCGTTGGATGGGGTGGAGAAATATCATCATGCGGATGCGTCCATTAAGGCTCAATTGACCGAGGCGTGGTCCAACGCAGTCCCTATGTTGAACGAGGAAAGCCTGGCAACGGCAGTGAACGCTGTTTTGGGAAGTGCCGCCAGCACGAAACTGGACAGCCTTGAGTATTCGGCCGTCGAAGTGGTCAAAAATGCAATCAATGCGACGTATGACGAGGGTATTCACCGGCGAGAGCGGCATAAGGCAGAGGCTGAAGCGCAGAAGTCAGGTTTTGAGTTGGCTAGGGACCGAGAAATACGTGAGCTTGAACCGCTACTGATTGACCTGAACCGGAGTCTGACATCCCTGGAGAATGGGCTGGGATATGGCGTTGCCAGGCAGACAGTCAATGATATTAAGATGCTGGTAGAACGGGTAAATGCGAAAGTCGAAGTTCTCAACGGCGAAAACGAGGGCGCCGAACCCGGGCCGAGCCTTTAATCACAGAGGGGCGGAAACCGATTAGTCGATTTCGCCCCGCTCAAGCCTCTCCCTCAGCGTGTAATCCAACGCACCCAAAGGGACTTCATCAAGTGTTGATTCCTCGAAGTCCAGTGAACTGGTTACATCCATCACTGTTGGGCCGGAGACAATCCCACAACGGCCATCATCAATGGCAAGCGTATGCTGTTGGTTGAAAATATCCAAAGCCTGCTTTTCACAGTCTGTTCCGGCATCCACACAGAACTCATAAGTAACCTGGATTCTTTTGAGCATCGTTCCTGTCCAGAGTAAGTATTGAGCGTTAATTATATCTGCGCAAAAACCAGATTTGGGGGATCGTCTCCATTGGCATAGTTCCAACGCGTTTAGCCTGATTGAGATAACGCCTATGGTAACCTGTGTGAAACAAGGCCCATTGTCTCACCATGGTTTGAAGATGCTTTCCATTCGTTCTTGTATAGCCGCCGCTGGAGTCACCATCGCTTTGAATGCGACACCGACTGCGGCCAAAACGTCCGACCTTTCACGGTGGCATGCGGCATGTGCAGGCACCCCTGTTGTGTCCGAAAGAACAGGAAATATTTCAGAGGCGGAAATTGAAAGGGGGATGAGGGTACTGCATGGGGCAGGTCTCCTGGAGCCGGTAACTCGTTTTGATATTTCAGAGGCGTGTCTGTCAGCCATTGCGTCTGCAGAAGTAGAGTTTCCCATCATCGTTCTTGAAAAGCGGTTACCGGATGATCGCAGAGGTTGGCCCGGGACGACCGTGAATCAACTTAGTGATTTCCTGGTCAGGGAGCTGCTTGTCGATCGGATATCGGCGGCGAACATCAACCTAAGAGCAGAGAGCCCGTTTAGCCCGAATACGTCAATGGAGCAACGACTGTTTGATAATCGGGGAGCCTTGTATAGCGCCCATCATGCCCGCTCATACTCCGCAAGCGGGCAGAGCGTGTGTCTTGTAGCGATGCACGTTTCTCCCATCGCTGATGATATGCCTTCCCAGAACCCTTACGCGTGGTCGCTGCTTGATAAGTCAGATCGCAGAATGATTCGAAGCTCGGGTGATGCAGTGGAGTTCTGGCATGAAGTTGCCCATTGCCAGCCAGAATACGCTCTCAGGGACCTGGCTGAAAAGAATGTCGCGGCGAACGAACTGACGTCGTGGGCCGACAAACGGCAAAAAGAATCCGCGCAATGTGACCCGGCAATTGGGAATGCCTTACTCGCTGAAATGGACCGCCAGCTAAAAGCACACTCTGATGATCCAAACCAGGCAATCAGGAATACGTTGGCCGCTGGCGGTTTCAGTGAAAGCGATGCCATGGATCACCACACGCACTGGGCACTCCTGTCTGAATCGCTGGCGGACGAATGGGCTAAAAAGCAGGTTTCCGCACGAGGCATCTATCAGTCCAACACCTGTAGCGCAGCAGAAGTGGTTTCCCATCCATGGGATCGCCTGAGATTGGCGTGGTCGATTCGAGAACCCGATGCCCGATATATGACTTGGTTATTGCCGTGGATACAGGGAATCCCGGAGACAACTCAGTATCAGGTAATGGCGGACGCATACGAAGGATCTCTACTGGCTGCAGAAGATTTGCTACCGAAAGCCATTTTCATGGAACTGACAGCGCAGAGGGAAGGGCGCCCGGATGTTTATGGTCTTGGAACACCTAAGAGTGATCCGGATGAGTCACGAGCACGCCAGTGGAAACAGTGGATGATGCAAAATTTGTCCGGCCAACCAGCAATAGGCAAGTAACTGGTAGCGTTTTGGATACGCTGATCGGCATCTTTGAGCGGGCAATAAAGTACAATATTCATACTAATGACCCGTATATGAAACGGAGACTGGAATGACACGCAACCCAGAACTTAAAGATGTTTGGCTGAAGTCTTGGGGACCGCTACCTAAGTTTGACGGAAAAACGGTAGAGGTCGACACAACCCTTCCTCCGGGACTGTGGCCGAACGATGAAGAGTTTGGCGATATTCGCGTTGTCGCTTTATTCAACGGGACCACTTGGCTCTCCCTGATTAAAGTTCCAGGATCCGCATCTCTTGATGACAACCAAGTGCTTGCGCTGCGTACCCTTGGATTCAAGGAAGGCCAGGATGGGCGCTTGATATGCCCAAGTTATCCGACACCGGAGATTGCCGCCATAACAGCCCAAATTCTTGGGCTTGATCTCGAACCTCTGCGCAAACAGCAGATCGTAAGCCTGAACCCGGTAAATGCCTTCACTCCAATCGTGCCGATTGAAGTCCAAGCTGCGATCCGTGATCTCTGGGTTAACGACAAAGAAGGCCTGGTAGCAGAAATTTACGAGTCCCTGAAAGAAGTGGACAGCCTGCCTGAGTATCTTGAAAATCACCTGGACCGTGATTCAGATGAGCCGCCCTTCTGGTTGAAGAACCCGGTTCGCCTGCAGGTCTGGGTTTCTCAAGCGTTGGGCGGAGAGATGGGACCGACCACAGAACCAATTCTGGCCATGGGGCTTCTCAAGGCCATTCGCGGTTATGGCGTCAACCCAAGTGATTGGCCGCAGGATATTCAGGATTTCTACTCAACACTACGCGAGTTTTCAGGAAGCCCCGGCCTGAGCGATGAACAGTCCGGCGAGGTGATTTCGGCTGGTAGTGACAAACGACCAGCCCTTCGGTCTGAAATCACATGGTTTAAAGACGGCAAGCCGATGACTGGGCTCGTAGTTGGTCTGCCGGATGATCTTGATGAAGTCTGGGTCACCCCAACGGGTGAAAGCATCGATGTTTATAGTCGTGAGCGTAAAGGCATCCCATCTTATGCGCCAATCCGGGTAAAAGTTTCGGTTTCCGATTTGGCCACGGATTCCCCGGATATGCCTGATCTGGAATTGGGGCAAGATGAATTGCCCAGTTCTCGCGAATCAGCTGCGACCGCAGAAGAAACTGAAGGGGCGGCCATCACCCAAGAGCCAGCTTCAGAAGCATCGTTTTCCAGCCAGCCGCCATTCACCCTGGCGGACCTAATGAATCAGTCAGTCGCACGGAAACAGATGATTAACGGCCTTCCTGCGAGTCTCGAAACGAGGATCGCCCTGGCTGCAAAGGCTGGGGGTGAACGGGGCATGATGTTTATGCATCCGTTGATTATGAGGCCGGATACGCCATCCAGGGATTTCGTGAGCAGCTGGGGAAGAGTTGAAACAGCTTTCCTGGATTCCAACTATTCATCCGGTGAGGTGGCCGCTGACGCAGAGGTTGTTCTGCGTGATGTGCTGATTGATCAGTTTAATGAAGCACAGCCAGAGTCACCGAACGGGAAGCCGTTGCCTATGGCTGTTCTGCCGTACGGTCACCAGATGTATAACATCAACCGGAGTGATGCCGGCTTGATGGCAGATGTTGAAAAAATTCAATTCTGCCGGATCGGTGTGAACCCTCGCCTGATTCCTCAGATATCCGAGGCAATGGAGCAGTACATGGAATATGAGCTCCCGACCTTGAGAGAACATAACCACGAAATTTTTTCACACCTTCAGTCCATAGCTTTTAACTTCGTGAACCAGACCGGACTCTCGTTTGACTCACTATCCATGGGCTCCACAAGTACCAGTAGTCAGTTCTTCAGGCAGCAGTTCAGCCTGAAAGAGCGAAACTTTCGGAACGAAAAAGAATCGGAATTGGTAAGTGAGCATGGCGCTTCTGGGCTGGATTCCGTAGAAATGGATAGGTTGCTGGCCCAAAGCTGGGTTGATCATGTCAACTCGCCTGAAGGTAAGGCTTCAATTATGGACGGCCTTTCCGGAGTGTTCCCCGACTACCAGTCGGCAGGTGATTACATCAATGGCCGGAGCATTGAACAGATTAATCGTTTAGCGGTGAAGAACCGCGCGATCATTGCCTCTGCAGCTGAAATCGCCGATGTTTCTCCGGCCACCATTCAAAATACCCGGCATCCAATTCTTGTGGCGATTGAAGCCTTTGAAAAGGCTGCCGGGCTGAATACCTATGATCGTGCCGAGTCCATGGCACAGCTGGGCATTGACCTGTCTGCCAATGCTCACTGGCTTGGCCAGATCATGCAAATGAATGGTGTATCACTGGATATGGCTCATCGCTCCCAGTTGGTTGAGCATCCGGGTGAGCAAACGGAGCAAACCGCAAGAGATCTGGGCGAAATGACTCGGATTCGACCCACAGTGCGTCTTGAAGCCTATTCAGGTTTTATTACGAGAAGTGGGAAGAGGGTGCCTTACCAGGTCGCCATCCTTGATGAGAAGGAAAACCTGTTTGAAAGCTCCAAAGAGACCCTTCGTAAAAACGCGCCCCAGATCATCAACATTCAGGAAAAAGCTTTATCCTTGGGCCGGCTGGCGGACATTCATCATGTGAGTCAGAAAGGTTTAGGTTCAGCGTTGGAAATGGACGGACAACTGATCCGCCCGGAAGTCGTCGATGATCTTGAGCCAGCGATCGTCGGCTCCAGTGACTTCGGAAAGAACACGAGTGACACGCTTTATAGCTCAAGGCTGGGTTTGTCAGCGCTGAACAAGGCTCGTGCTGTAGGTGAGCTTGTTGATATTGGCACCTCCAATGCAACGCAGATGCAGGGTACATTACGGCAAAATCGGGAAATACTCCTAACGGGAACCCCGGCATTTAACAATGATGAAGCGCTGATCAAGTCTGTGCGTGATTCTGTCAGCTTGTTTATTGCGGATTTCAAACCATTCAAAAGCCTGCGTAACCCTGACCGTTTCGTTGATTCAGTGATGCAGGAGCTTCTTGCTTCGCCAAACCCCGAAATGGTCGTTCTGTCGGCCAAGGCCAGCCGGTCTCGGGTTCGCTGGTACACCAGGGTTGTAACCAGTGGGGATGTTGAAAAAGCGGGCTTTGATCGACGACTTGCAGCCGAACAGGGTTTGCTGGCCATCAAATCTAAAGGCCCGCATGTCAACAAAACGTTCAAGCATTATGACGTTCTGGACCTGGCAAACGTCCTCCGGCCGGAGGCCATGCGCTTCCTGAACGAGCTGTCCAAACAGAAGCAACGCAAAGAGCAGGACGAAAATGCAGAAAACACCCCAAAAGTCAGGGGTGCCCGACAGGATCGGGGGAAAGTAGCTGGCCTGGCTATCAAGGATCTGCGTGGTGGGCGAAATCTTATTCTCTCAAAGCTCGCGAAAGCCAGCGCTGAGGACCAAGGCAAGTTCATCACCAAGACAAAGCTGTGGGAAGCGCCGGACTGGGCATATTTGAGAGCACCTTCCGAGGAAGACCGCAACAACGGAGCTCGCCCAATGGAGCCGGTTGTAGCGGCAATTTTTGACCAAATCCGCAAAAACATTTCCGCTGCACCGCCAGCAAACATTCCAGAGATCAACCAGATTTACGCACGGTTTGTTCTTGGTATCAGGGATTCCTTTGATTGGATTCGCACAGATGCGGAATTGAAAGCCGCGCTGCAGGAAGGTGGTGAAATCAATGAATTGGTGAATACCGTAAGCAGCGAAGTTAAAGCGAAAGGTTGGACGTTCAGCCTGATTCTGGGTGAAGACCTGACGCCTTTCAGCCCCTTCCGAGATGAAAAGAATTTCGTGTTCCAAAGAGAGTATCACTCTCATTTCAGAAAAACGTCCAACAATACGGAGTGGACGATCAAGGAAGCAAAGCCCGGAGTAGGGCGTAAGCCGTCTATCGTCACTAATCTGGAAGCTGATGCAGAAGATGAAGAGCTTGGCCTGACTGGTGCGATGCCAATGCTTTCCAGACTGATTCGCACGGGCGGCGAGGATTACCGCGGCGGAATCGACATCACTGAAGAAGCGGTCATCGAGACGTTTGGGTTCTCCGGAATTGAATACGGTAAGAGCATGAACCAGGCCGATCGCACAGCTTACCTGAACCATGCTTACGACAGTTTTCTTGATCTGAGCAAACTCCTGAAAATTCCACCCAAGGCATTGAGCCTCGGCGGAACTCTGGGACTGGCTTTTGGCTCCCGGGGTAGGGGTGGTCGTCGAGCGGCGGCTGCGCACTTTGAACCAATGAATAACGCGATCAATCTCACACGAATGAACGGTGCAGGCTCTATGGCCCATGAGTATGGCCATGCTCTTGCCAACTATTTCTTCCGAATGTCCCGGGGTTTGCAAGGCTCCAGGGCCCCTGGCGACATTACCAAGATACTGAACGGTCAGGTCATCAGTGGTGCCGAAATCAACGCAGGTCAGATCCGGCAGCCTGTCGCTGAAGCGATAGCTTCCGTTCTCAGGTCTTTGAAGTACCGGCCAGTTACCGAGGAAGCACAAGTTCGGTCAGAGTCCTTCTTCGTTAAAGGTGCTCGCAAAGCAGATTTCACAGAAGGTCGCAGCGACAACCCCTATTGGCAGACTATTGAGGAACTGTTTGCCCGTGGGTTTGAAACTTTCGTCAGTGTTGGCCTCAAGGAAAAGGTAAATGACTGCCGCAACGATTTCCTGGTGAGAAACGACAAGCTGTCTGCCTGGGGCGACAGTCCAATGGAAGCGAAACTGAAAGCCCAAAAGATCATCAAGGATTCCGAGAAAAAATGGGGCCGATTTGTATCTGCTGTACGCGCAAACGTTAACGGTGAAATGGGCGAAGGCCCCGAAGCCGATGCTGCAGTCAATCAAATCATGAAGGAGCGCCGAGACGCTGAAAGGATGATGGATACGCCAATCCTCTATCCAAGTGGTGATGAGCGGGAAAACATGAAAAAGGCGTTCTACGGCCTCTTCGATGTACTGAAGACCAAGGATGCGGAAGTTCAGCACGAGCACCTGGGACGTCAGACAATGCCGATCCTCTACAGCTCCGCCAGCGGATTATTTGAACGTATCGGGGAAAAAGACCATGAGGTGATTGCTGCTTGCGCCATGGAAGAAATTGCGAGGATGTGCGGGAAAGATGTCTTGGTTAAGTGGCGCGAAGAGATCCGGATGAACAACGAAGAGTTGGCGGCCGGGCGCTATCTGTCGAAGAAGAAAGCTTCTGAGACCGTTAAAGGTGTGATCGAGCTGGCCCTGAATGCCGGGCTTCACACCGCGCATCACGAGGCATTCCATTTTGCGCAGGACCACCTGTTGTTTGATGCGGAGCAAGCCATGCTTGATCACTACTTCAGCCAAGATTCAGAGCTTACCGATCGCCTTGTTTCTGCGCTGCTCAAACAAGGTCGAGCTGACGCTATTGCGACTGTCCTGGAAAACCCGCGTGAAGCTCAGGCATACGCCTATGAGGAATGGGTAAAAGGGAACCTTGATTTGAAAATAGATCTGGCGCCGGCAGGTGTGTTCGGTCGAATCAACAGCCTTTTCACAAAAGCGGCTGATATGGTCACCAAGTCAGGATTCAAAACGCCAGAGCAGGTTTTTATGGCATTTTATTCCGGTCAACTCCGGGTGCGTGCTGAGAATCATAGGAATACACACACGGAGTCACGGAGGACATCGCAGGATAGCGTTTTTTTGGACAGGCAGAGTCTAAACGTCGACAAGAGCCCGAATGATCGTTTTGAAGCAGCGACTGACTGGGCTTTTGAAGGTGGACACTCAGACGAATCTAACACTATCCAGTTTCGCTAAAGGCAAAGTCTGTGAACGTCCCATTAGACCCGAACAGAAAAGGTTCGACATTAGGAATTCTGGAAACCGATGCAAGTAGCGTCGATATCCAGCTCGAGTGCAATAACGGCCACATTGCTCTTATTGAAATCGAAGGTCTCCCTTCCTTTTTCAACGCTCACCCAGGGTCAGTTGTAAACGCTTATCGGCAATCGTTGATGAACGATATCGGTAAAACGATAGAGTCTTGGCACGACGCCAGCTTGATAAGCGTTAAATGTGGCTGGGTAGGTAAAAAACTGCTTCTTGTCGGTTTTCCAAACCTGATGGCTGATGCAGTTTTCAGAGCCCGAATAGGGACTTTGATTAGTGAAATGTCAAAACCCAAAATGCTGCTAGTTAGCGAGAACAGCGGTGCCGGTAGTCAGGTCCAGACGTCCCGAATGAAGGTCAACTTCAGTTATGTAACGCGACCCAAATTGGTTGGCCACACTGAGCTCTCAAGCATCCTGATCAATCGACTTCAAAGCCAGAGGATGAAGCAATTCCGAGGGGCCGTTGAAGTTTCAGATGGAAAGCCATCCGCCCGCTGGTCTGATGCAAGCGCGCTCTCTCCCGGGCTGAATATTGATGATCATGGTGATGAAGAAACGATTGCTAACTCATTCAATGAAGTCACCCGCCAAACTATCAGGCAACAGATAAAGGACAGGCGGCTGGACTTGCGGGTAACACCAACAGCTAACCCGGTCACAGGCTCATGGATTAGCCTTTCAATGCGAGTAAATGGGCTGGCGGATGACCAGCGAAACAACGAAATTCGCAACGCAAGCATGCTTGGGGTGATTTGCAAAGAGATGGGGATGGAGTGGGAGCTAGAGGTTGGCGCTATATACCAGGCATTGCATGAGATTCAGGAAGTCTTTAACGAGACGCCTATGGGGCAGCATGATTTTATATGCCCGGTTAAAGCAGGGGTCTCACTGCAGTCCGCGATTAACCTCTGTTACTACCCGAAAGATATCGAAAGCCGGCTTTCCGAATTTGAGCGCGATGTGACAAGAAAGCTGATTATTGTCATTAACAACATGGATGATCCCGATGGCTTGATCAGCGCTTCCCAGATCAAGCGGATGGGCGACTGGATGACCCGGCTAACGGATAAATACGGAATCACATTCATGGGGCACTTCACTGACCTGGATAACTTTGACCCGAAGGGCATGCACAAGTGGCTACCGATCATAGGCTTGGCCTTTAGTGATACCAGAAACTCCGACAGTCTTCACGGGATCATTCACGCCATGATGAAGCAGTCTAAGGAAACATCGGACACCCTGCCTTTCACGTTGGATACAACGTTTTCAAAGTCGGCAAGGAAGGCCGCCTCAGAAATTGGCGCGGAGTTCATTGAGCAGGAGTTTGCCGGTGAACCGAACGGGCTTCGACTCAGAACGGCACTCCCTTTGTCCCTGAATTCTTCACCAGGTATACCCAAGAATCAGGCAATTATTGACGCTCGAAAGCGCTTCAGAAACTGAAGCGTTCATCGATATTCAGGTTTTAAGTAGAGGACGAAACCATGGCAGACAAGACCACTGATGATCCGAACAAAGAGAACCCAAAGGCCGCTGAATCCTTGGACCTTTTCTCGTCAATAATGGAGTCAAGCCAGCAGGTTGATGAGGAGTCCCCAGAAGCGCTACCTGACAGTCTGGCGTTCAGTGGCATTTCTGGTGAAGAACCCACGCAAGAGACAGAAAAGCCGATCAGTCGGTCTGGTACTGAAAAGCCTCAACTAAAAGCTGTTGAGAACAGCCAGACACCCAAGAAAAGCGCAGATATCTTAGATCTCGCTTCAATGGCAGCGAAACGGTCTGAAGGTATTGGGCACTCAGCGGAAGGACAACAAGTATCTGGCACCGTAGTCAATCCTGCCATTTCCGATGATACCCGGGCTATAGCAGCCGCATTCCGCGAGCAAGCAGCGGGCATGCCACAGGTTCGCGGGTGGGATGCCGGACTCGTAAAATTTAATCCAGAAACCCGCGTCCTTGAACCGGTGGACGAACAGGCAGCAGAAAAACTGGCCGAAAACCAGGATCTCGATATATATGTGTTGTCCAACCTGTCCCAGAAGTGGGAGCCAGTACACCTTGAAATGCGCGACGGAAAGCCGGTCATCGTTCCGAGACCTTCAGAGGGCATCGAGAACCAGGTTGTAGACCCCGAACGCCTGAAGGCTGGGAATTTCCGGCGCTTCCCAACGATACTGCCAATGGAGCACGTAAAACTCTCGAGTGACGCCAGCGACCGATTGAAAGAAACACTGGGCCAGTCTAGCAATGAACCCGACAGGGGCGAGGACAAGAAAACGAATCAGGAGCCGCCTCAAATGAGCGCGGGAGCCATGCTTGCAGCAGCAGCTGGCCAAACGCTCAGCTCGATGCTCAAAAGCATCATGGCCGCGATCGCGAAGATATTCGCAAAGCTGAAAGAGTTTGCTTCCGGGATCAAGGATTCTGCCAAGAACTACGTTGGCAATACGCTCGGGAACCGCGGCGCTGACACCGTGCCGAGAATGGGCAATACGGCAACGGCCGCGATGGCTGCAGCCTCTGCCCAGGAACAGGCTCAAAGTTCAGTCGATAGCCTTGGTGCTGACGGTGTTGCCAATCGTATCAAGGCTCAGATTGATCGGACAGTCGATCAAATCAAAGAGCAGGGTGATCAAACCATTCAGGATTTTAACCAGGCGTACAAAACCAGCGCCTCTAAAATTCATGAAGGGCTGGGTACCAATGAATCGGGCGCCGGAACGATCAGGTCAAGCGATGAGTTTATGCAGCGTTTTTCCGCGCGAGACGACGCCCACAAGGCCATGGTCAATGAAGGTGTTTCAGGGGTGAAAGAAGCGGGGTCGAACCTTGCTGGCGGCATACTGAACCTTGCCAACGATAAGCGCCTTGAAATGATCCCGGCTCAACGGCAAAAAGAGGTTCTTCAGCAGTTCAGTGAGCAACTGGGCAAAACGCCAAAGCAGAATGCGCTGGAAGCGGCTGCCATGGAACACGCAGTCAACCCGGCAAAACCGCATGAGTCTTTGAAAGAAGGATTGGCCAACTCACAGATTGTCGCCAATGAAGTACTCGATCAAAGGATCAGCCAAGCGGAGCGGCAAGCTCGAGCCGAAGAAGTACACAGAGCGGGCCTGGCGGTCAGTCAGTCAAACGGTCAGGATCAGACTATAGGTACTGAGGGTATGACGCCCCGGCCTGCATGAGCAGGCCGGTAGCAAGTCAGGCAGCCAAATGGAGTCGGCTGTGAAGGGTAGGAAGAGCAGACCGGAACTCGGCGAGCTTTTGTGCGTCCAGGAACCAGTGTGGCAGGCTTGCTCCGTTAGGTGCGGGCCTGAACCTAACGGTATCCAGAGAGCTGAGACGGGTAATCGCCTTTGCCTGTGAAACCGTGAGCTCTTCCAGGTTAAGGCCGACCAGGTTAGCCAGCAGCTCAAGGTAAGCCTCCATGCGCCAGATAATCCAGTCCAGACCGAACTCGCTGACATCAAACACTTTGACGCCGGCGCTGCCTTCAGCTTTTTTAATGTGCTTCCGGAACTCTTGCCGAGTCAGGCCTTTGTCGAAGATGAACTCATCAAGGACTTTCAGGAAGTCCAGGGCCTGGTCAAGAAGGTCGTTGGCATCACGGTCTTTCCTCAATGGCTCGAAGATCTCACGATAGCCCTCATCGTCGACACCCAGCCTGAACAGGCGGGGGCGACTCAGAAACACCGGGCGCAAAGCTTCAATGCGCTGCAGGCGTACCTTTCGGTTACCGATAAGCTTGGCGTAGTCCTCCGCAGAAATATCCTGCCGAGACTTCACAGCCTGCTTCAGCATCTCAATTTTGCGCTTGATGTTTTCCTTGGCACCCAAGCCGTTGGCATTCCACTCGGCATTCTCTTGGGACCTCAGAAAAGCGTACTCACTTGGTTTCAGGTTCATCGTAAGTCTCCTTCGGCTACTCGTCTGGCCGAACTTCTAAGTCGTTATGCTCATTATGAAGGCCCGGGACTACCCCTGACAGTCGCACAAGGCCTTACTCAAAAAAGTGAGCCAACGACACTAAGCGCTATCACCCGTTATCTGAACGAATCAGGCTTTCGTACCCTGGGTCGGGGATGCCGGCATTGACCGCCAGTTCACCCTGGGTATTCTCAAAGACAACCAGCGGCGTGGTAGCACGCACCATGGCCATCAGTGCGGTGTTTTTAACCACCGGGTCGAGGTAAGGAACCAGTCGGTCAACATTCGGAGCACTGTCGATTTTCGCGGTGAAGTCCCTCTCGGTCATCATGGCCTTGAGCATATCTCCCGGGTTTCCGCCCTCACGCTGCAGCTCAGCGAGAAGTGCAGCGCTGGCAGTCAGACTGGAACGGTCATCCGAGAACACAATCGCGGGGATCCAGTGAACCTCGAGGACGCCACTGTTCACCATCGGCTGCAATTCTGCGTAGTAGCGATGGCAAACGGGGCAGTTGGGATCAAACATGACATAGATTGATTTCTCCGCATCGCCCTGGGTCACAGCGGGAAGTGTCTTGACCAGATTCAGATACTCGGTCGGCTGATCATCTTGGCCGGCAAGTCCACGCAGGAATGTGATATCCGGATCGTTGGCCAGCTTGGTGCGAACCGCATCACTAAAAGAGCCGGTCTCGGCAAGGTCACCCAAAGACTCAATTACCCGATCGTTATTGCTGTCTGCCGCCTTCGGTTGAGGCGAGGCCGGGGCCGAGGCGTTCGCTGTGGACGTGCGCTGAGCACGCTCCGCAGCATCAGCACGCTCATTAGCCGTCAATGCCGGTGCCGGCACCTCCTGCACCGTCTCAGTTTGCTGCACTGGTTCCTCACGCGGCAACTCTGGTACAGAGAAGGTTTCATTACGTGGGGTTGCTATAGGCTCAGAGGCCGGGGCTACTCCCAAGACTTGGTTTACTTGCTCAACGTTTTTACGCGGAGCCCGCGGATCGACGGATGCCTGACCACTGGGAAGCTCAAGCTGACCACCGGGGAAGCCGTTCTTAATTGGTGGAACAATAACGCCGGAGATAACGGTCTTTCCGTCCTGTAGCACATAGACCGACTGCATGTTCAGCACACCGGGAACCTGAATGAATACTTCTGTAGAGCCTGCTGGGCCATCCTTTTGCCCGAGAATAGCAACCGATGGAAGCGTGGCCTGTACTGCTCGAATAGCAATAGCCGGGTCTTGAGAATCAAACGAGCTTTGTGCGTGGGCGAGCATTGGGGTCGCGGCCAGAGTGAGGGTGCTGCTCAGAAGACCAATCCGAATTGCATGGAAGAGTTTAGAGGTCGAGCGATTAGGGTTTTGCATGGTGTACTCCCAAACGGCGAATGATGTTTTGAATTTGAATTGCAAAAGAGAATAACACCGAGGATAGGCGGTTGTGTGCAAATGCAGCCATTCGCTGGGAGTAAAGGCAAGGTGAAAAGCCAGTTTTTGGCGAATGAGAGTGGTTGGCCCGCTAGGCAATTCCCATGAGGTATTATAAGTCGAAATTTTGTATCAGTAGCGGAATCCTATGGCTGAGAATCACAATCCCAAAAAACCGGCACCACGCAAGCCGGGCGCTTCCGGTAGGACTGGTGGAAGCAATGCGCAGAGACCATCAAGACCAGCGGTTCCTGCAGAGCGGCGAGTGACCAAGGGCGATCGCAGAGCCCCGGTCGGACCTCCACGAAAAGCAACTCCGTCTCCATCCGGGAAGAAAGCAGGCCCGAATCAACCACCCATGGTCTCCATGATTCATGGGGCTGAAGCCCTCGCAGCACTTACCGTTGCCGAAAGCAAATTGGCACGAGCGAAGTCCCGAATCATCCTCGGTCTATTTGTCTTGACGATTGCTCTGATCGGATGGAACGCCACACTGCAGGCCAGCAAGCCTGAACCAAAGTTGTTGGGCATGACGGTGGACGGTCGGGTGCAACCGCTCCCATTGCTCGATGAGCCTCTGGAATCCCGCCAGATACTCATTGATTGGGTGCGTCGCAATATCCCGGATCTTTACGACTGGAACTACGCAAACTTTGCGACTGAGTGGAATAAAGCTCGGAATTATACCCAGCAGGTCACGCTGGAAGAGTTCACGAGTGACCTGGAGAGCTCAGGGATTCTGAGTAAAGTTCGGAATGAATTTCTGATCCTCCGAGCAAACATTACCAACGAGCCGGTGATTGTTGATGAAACGATCACGAGCGGTCGCAGACTGTATGTGGTGGAAATCCCGATGACCCTCGTTTATGACAGCGGGGACGTCGAGGCTGGCCATCGCCGGCAAATTAATCAGGACATCCTTTTTACTGCATGGGTTGTTCGAGCGTCAGTTCTGGAATACGACGGCGGCTTGATGCTGGCCAAGTATGCAGTGCAGCAACGGAATTAACAGATGGGGCACGTAATGGTCATTCGGAAAAGAGTGTTTGGATTTTCCATAGTATTGCTGGCTTCGCTGTGTACCCCTTTGTCCGCGCAGGAGCCGGGCAATTCGTCAGGCCAGCAGCAAAGCGATACACAACCAAAAACTGTGGTCTCGACGGTCGATCTGGATAGAAACTCTCAGCCTCGCATGGATCCAAATATCGATTTGCGAACACTGCCATCTGATATGGATATGCTGTTTCCTCTTTCGCCCGAGGAAAAACTTCAGATTCGAGAGCGTCAGCTTCGTGACCAGGAGGCGACATATCAGCCCTTACGTGATGTTGAGCCACTTCGCGATTTGGTCCAACTGAGCGTCAACGCGGATCGGATACCGGAGGTAATGGTTACACCGGACTACCCAACAAGCGTTGTGTTTACGGACATCACAGGTTCGCCATGGCCGATCAACTATATCGGGCAGACCGGATCATTGGCGCAGGTAGAGCAGCCGGGTGGAACCGAGAATGCTCTGGTTGTGTTCGCCAACAACAGTGCTGGACGAAAATCCATGAGCGTGTTTCTGAAGGGCATGACTTTACCGGTCACTCTGACGATCGCCGGCAGCTCCGATAAGTATCATGCACTGAAGCATGTTCGAATTAATGAGCGAGGGCCGAATGCGCCTGACCAGGACATTTTGATGTCTGCGGGGTCTCAAGGTGCCAACTCTTTCAATCCTATGGGTAGCCGTGGAGATGAGGAAGAGGACAGTAAGCTCGACATGGTACTTAACAAGCTGGCGTACAAGGTTACACCTGACGGATTCGCTAAATTGAAAGCCTCCGATCCGTCTGTAGATGCCTGGATAGAAGAAGAAAACCCGGGTTTCATTTACCTGATGACTGATTATCGGCTGGTGTCCCCAGCTCCAAGGGCAGGCGCACGAAGCGTCACCCCGCTGCAAGACGGTGTTCGCATTTACATCGTTCCCCGCATTAATCCCGTGATGGCTCTCGATAAAACAGGCAGCCGGGTTTACCTGAGTTTCAAGGAGTAATTTATGTCGGACGATAAAGAGCAATCAGCCTTGGGGTATATGTTTTCCAAGGAAGGTCGCCCGATGCTCATTGGCCTCGGGGTCATTGTTGTGGTGTTTGGCGCCATTTTCTATTACACGTTTACGATGATGAGTGGCGGTACTCGCGCGGAAGTACCCCCTCCTACTGATGCTCAGAGGGCCGCAGCGGGGGAGTCTAACGTTTCGGCCGTAAACAGACGTCCTGGTGGCGACCTGACTTCACAAGGGCTTTCCCCGGAGGCTCGGAGCGCACTCGACGAATTTAATCGCCAGGCTAGTGCAGAAGGCAGAATGGGCCAGCCAACACCTGACGATGTAGTCATTATAAACGTTGACGAAAATGGTCTGCCAATTGAGCCGGAGTCCGAGGAAGAGCAGGCTGAAGCACAACAGAATGCAGCTCCCGCACTTCCAGCTGGTAACTCAGGTGATCGGCGTCGGAATGGACAGGCATCCGGTCCGCAAATGGAGAAGCCGGCAGAGGGTGTTCGTCGCACCGTAGGCAACAACGGCATCGATACTGATATGAGTGCCCTGACACGAGAGCAACAAGAGCGTCGGATAAATATGACGCCAGAGCGCCTTGAACTGGCGATTGCTGAGCATGAAGAGTATCGGAATCGTCGTATGCAGGCCGCGGTAGAACTGGTTAATTTTGAAAGCCAGCCCTCGGCTATTTCCAGCCTGTCTTTTGCAGCCAACTCGAGTGGAAGTGATGCACCAAAACCGGCAAGGATTGAACGTCGCAGTAATGGTTCAGGGGCCACAAATACCTTCGTAGGAAGCGATGAAGGCGGCTCTTCAGGCGGAACCTGCGAGGCGCCATTGGTTAAAGGTGGCGAAATCCGTTATGCGGTTAGCGACATTGCCCTGAATACCGATTTCCAGGGGCCGGTTAGAGTTTCATTTCTTGACGGTGATCTACGTGGATACATTGGCATGGGTAGCTTCGAGTTAAACGAGCTTGGCGCCCGAATGAAACTGCGAATCGAGCAGATTTTTGACCCTGACGGCGTAGGTTATAGCGTTAGCGGCTATGGCTTAGATCCCGAGACTACGTTGTGGGCCCAGGCGTCTAACGTGGATCGCCACATCATCTATCGGTACGGCGGCTTTGGCCTTGGAAGCGTATTGAGCGCCTTCCAAATTCTCGCCGAGAACCGTGCCACCATTTCCGAAGTGAACACCGAGAACGGTGCAACCGTTACCCAGAATCGTGATCCGGATGGTAAACAGGTTACCTGGACGGTGCTTGGTGAATTTGGAGAACTGTTTGAAGAAATTGCCCGGGATGCGATCAACCGACCGATTACTGTGACGTTAGATCCTAACGAAGAAATGGCAGTTCTATTTGAAGACACGGTTTGCCGGATTGATAACGAAACCAACGAGCAACGTAGGACTTTGGAGCGTCGTCGCTCGATGGGTTTCGGCGACCCGCTTCAAAGCAACCGGTACAACAATTTTTGATGCGTGAATGAAGGCGTTTGCCCACAACAGATTTCGTAGAAGGTATCCTATACCTAATGTTTAACAGGTGGATTGATTATGGCCGACAGAGATGATGGTTTTCTGGACCACGGCGGCGAAGAATTTAACGCAGACGCTGACGAATTCAAGATTCCAGAGGACTCTGATGGAGATCTTCTTGCTGATGATGACTTTCTTTCTGGCGAGGACGATGAGCTTGATTTAAGCGCTGAAGACATCGTGGATGAATCTGAAGATGAAGAATTTGACTTCCTCGACGGTGACGAAAGGGGCGAGCTCGATGAAGAAGAGAGTGAAGAGTACGGCGACGATCAGGAATACGGTGAGGAAGCAGAGTACGGCGAACAGGGTGAATATGATGAATCCATCGAAGGTGAAGAGGCCTCAGACGATGCGAGTTTAGGCTGGAAAGCCTGGACTGGGCTGGCCTGCGCGGTACTTCTTACCACTGGTGGCCTGATTGCGTATGTCATGCCGATGTTTGAGCAGGGACAAGGTGGTGCACCATCAGCGCGTCAGGAACGATTGCCGGAACCACCGCCAGCACCGCCAGCATCGACAAGCAACCAGGTTGGCACGCCGTCTACACCTTCTGGTCAAGGACAGCCAAATACACCGGTGTCTGTGAGTCCGTTTCCGGAATCCGAAATGTCACCACAAGAACGCCTGGCAGCAGTCGAAAAGGCTGAAGCTGAGCGCTTGCAGAGGGAATACGCTCGCCAGTTGGAGCAGCAGGCCAGAGAGCAGCAAATGGCGGTAAACCAACAGGCCCCGCAAGCAACTACTCCGAATAACGTGAATCAAAGTAGCCCGGTCGTAAGTCGAAACTCCGGTAACGGCGGCAATGCCAGTGGCGGTGGAAACGGCCCCGGCGGCAATGATGGCAGCAACGGAATTGAAGTGTCACCGTTCACATTGGATACCACTGACAGGCCGGTAATTGGCTCTCCAAGTAATCAGGCCGCAGAGCAAGAGGCTGGCTATATGGCGCTCATCGAAGATCAGCGACAAGCGTTCACGATGCTAATGAGTGCAACCGAAAAGAATGGCCAACAGTTGACCCGGATGGATAAAAAGCTGGATTCATACCAGCAAAAAACCAACCAGGATGTTAAAGATCTCGATGTGCGGGTTGAGCGGCTGGAGAAACTGATTAAGCAGGGCGAAAACGTGAACAGACAAACGGCGGCTGTCTCCACGGACAACAACACTAATACTCAAGATCTCGGCTCGGTACCTAAGTCACCTGCTGAAATCAAGAGCCTTCAGCGAAAGCTGAATGAGCACAATTATCGAGCTGGTACGGTTGACGGAATCATGGGTCGAAATACCCGTGACGCAATCAAGCGACTCCAGAAAGAACATGGTCTGCCGGAGAATGGTTGGCTAAACAAACAGACTCTGGCAGCCCTGAAAGATCCAAAGAGATATAGCGGCACCTATCCAAAGCGCACCACGAAAGTTGCAAGCGCGAAACGGGCAGGTGACAAGACATGGTATGTCCGCGGGGTTACGCCCACGAAAGCTGTTGTGTATCGGCCGGATGGTCTGTCATATGCCGTGAAAGTAGGCTCCGAGATTCCTGGTATGGGTCAGGTAACGCAGCTGGACACTGAAAAGCTGCATGTTGTAACCGCAAAAGGTGTGATCACTCGCCGTAAATAAAAGCGCGCGAGGCAGAGAATAGGGCTCGATATGGGTGATAACACGGTCGTCAATGCTCTCGAGGCGTTTGCCGGATCTTTTATCGGGATTTTCGCAAATCTCGCCGGAGAGTTTGCGGTTATCAATACCGTTGTGATCGTGCTGATCCAGGCAATGGGAATGCTCATTTCCATTTCTGGGATTATGCAGCTGATCAAAATGCGTAAGCCGGAATATGCCCAGAAGTACACAACGGAAAGCGCTCTCAAGCGTCTGGCGGTTGGACCTATCACGATTCTGATCAATGGTCTGATGCTCAATGTGTCGCAGTCTATGTTCGGAGACAGCTACGGCAACGACAACATGCCCAGGGCGATGATGTATTCCGAAGCGATTGATAAGGGCGGTGATCCTTTGGCTGGCATGCTGTTGGCTATTGTGGCGTTCCTGGTGCTCGTTGGGTGGATCGCGGCAGGAAGAGCAATGATGGCCTTTGCAAGGTCTAGTGATCCGGGCCAAGACGGCTATGCACTGACCAAAGCAGGCATGAGTCGTTTGTTTGCAGCGGTAATTTTATGTTCGTTCCAGTTTGTGATGGATGACCTCATTCAAAGCGCAACCGGCACGGCTAACTCGTTTTCCAGTCAGCTCAACCTCTGAGCTATTCATTAACGCAAGAAAGGTACAGGTGAAACAATGCACGCTACTACTCCAAAAACCACCAAATCAGTTTGGGAAAAGCGCCTTGGTTGGCGAATTGCTCAGGTCTATGTCGCCGTTTTCGGGGCGCTTTTGATTCCAGCAACCGCTAATGCGGCTATTTCGGATTGGTTTGTAAATTTAGGTAATGAAGTCGGGATTATTATTCCGATCGTCATTGTCATTATGGGGGCCCTTGGCGTCGCCTTCGCAGGGTTTGGCATCATCAGTGCAATTATGGCCAAGAAAAACCAGCGCCCCCTGGAATACCAGGGTTGGTTCATTGCTGGCGGTGCATTGCTGGTGCTTCTCATCCCGTTCGTAGCCGGTATCGGTGAATCGCTGTCTGGTGAAGATGCTGAGAGCGCCGTTCAGGGCGTATTGGGTTAATAAAAGCAGGGACGGGTAACAGCAGCATGAAAACACCACAGTTATTTTCTAACAGTGCTGTCGAATCTCTGTTGCCCGAAGTGTTGGGTGCGAGGTACCAGAAAATTGCACTCAAACTGGCTGGACTGGCCGGTCACCAATGCGAGGTGACCGGTTACCCATATCCACTCATGGATATCCAACCTGCAAAAACCACGCGATCCACGCCACTTATGATGGAAGTTCGTGATACCGATGCCCAAGGTCGGGCCCTGTCAGCGGACGTCATCAAAAAGCGCCTGAAACAGGAAGGCATCACCCCTAAGACTGTCAGAATGGTTTGCCCTCTGGTGTTCTGGTCCAGGCATGTCGATCTTGCCTTGAAGTATGGTCGTGGCGAGCTGATTTTCGCGCCATGGATGACCCAGGGCGAAGCGGTTACATTGTTTCGCACATTGATGGTGGCCGAAGCTCAGACAGGTCACGATTCCGCGCATCCGGTGTACGAACAATCTTCGGAAATCCTAAACGCCATCAGCGACCAAATGGGTAACCATGGTCTTCTTAACGAAGTTCTGGCCTTGCCCGAAGATACTGATTGGGATGCAGAAGTATGGTTGTCTACGATTAAAGGACTGCCTAAAAGGGAGCGTCGGGTTTACATTGAACGATTCGCCAAACATTTGCGTCTATGGCCTTCAAAGGCAGCATTTGCGGTTCTTAGTGGTTATTGGGCGAACAATGCGCATGGCCCGGAAGCCTCACTTAATCCCGACATCCATAAGGATCAGCCTTGTGGCAACTGGGTTCGGCGGTATTACCCGATATTTTCAACTAGCCTGAAATACCTGCAACAAAAATCCTCAAGGGTGTCCTAAAACCCCCAAAAACCTCAGTTCCGCCTCGCGATCAATGCAAGCCCTGACGAAGCCTTGCATAAATTGGCTCACCAATGAGCGCACTTCCCCACAAATGCCCCTCCCTGCGGTTATCATTATTTGAAACGTGTGTCACATAGACACGCTTAGAATGAATTGATACCGGAGGTTTTGATGGCCATGAAAAGGGCAGCTCTCGCCGCAACAATGGCAGTATTATTGGCTGGCTGCGGTGGTGGTGATAGTGATGATCCATCCTTGGGCGAATCGAGCGGCCCAATCGTGCCAGACACGGAAAGCAATGAGCGGCTTTTCTCAACGGGAGACCTTTCCACCGAACCTTCCCTGGGATCTGAAATCCCAGTTGGTGTTTATCGATACACAGCTGTTGAGCCTCAATCCGGCACTGAGTTGGTTGGTGTAGGAATCATTAGTGACACAGGGCGTATCGCATTAGCGCTGCAAGACAGATTATCTTTTGCTCGGATTGAACTTGACGAAGATGATCGTTTCGAGAACCTTCTGGAGGACACTCAGTTTACGGATGCTTTATCACTGAGCATTACTGGCCGGCGCGACTTGGGTGTTCTTGAAGGGGAAAATCCGCGAATCTCAGGTACATTTCTGGATGTTGATCTGGATGTTCTGACTTTGAATTATCGCCTTGATCTTCAAGACTCGGATGGAGATAGCTTTGGCCTTGCAGATCTTCAAGGTACTTATTCAGGCGTTGACGATGAAGGTAGTGGTACGGTTGTCAGCATTGATGACACAGGGAATCTCATCGGTTCAGACACCAGTGGATGCGATTTTGAAGGGACCATTCGTATCCCCGATGCCAATCAGGAAGTTTTCGAAGCTAAGTACACACTAGCGAACTGCGGTCCTACCGTGACGCTAACCGGCAGCCAAAGGGATGGCGATTATTTTGCGGTAGGCCGGATTGAAGATTCGTTCCGATCGATCACCATGTTTGGATCAAACGGCGAAGTTGGTTCGCGGTTTACCGGAAGTTCCACCGCCAGCGAAGACCAGATTCTTGACGAAGAAGTACCGCCGTTCGTTTCCGATGAGTTTGACCAACAAACCTCAATATCTGCCAAGCTCGAGCCTGGCATTTACAACTACACAGACATTCCACTCGGAAACACCCCTCCACCTGTTGTTGAGAGCGGGATTCTGTATGTGTCCGACACTGGACGCCTTGCATTGGTGACCGACTCAAGGTTCGGAGTTGCCAGAGTTCGGGTTAGCGATGTCGACACCTTCCTGAATAACTTGTTCCAGATAGGCGCTCCCGGAGCGACAACAGCAGGAACAGCCGCTGAAGCCATTTTTGGCACGCCAAACAATACTAGCGGAGGTGACTTCACGATTGCGGGCTCCCTGCTTGATCGTGAAGGTGAGCTGGTCAATCGATACGAAGCTGTACGGGACACCACCAATGATGCATTTTTCTCGTCCACGCCACTGACGGTAACTCGTCTGGCCGGCACATATAGCGGAACGCGCAACCCTGGCGCCATTACAACAACGATCAACGTTGCCCCAACAGGCGAGGTTACTGGGTCCGACACAACAGGCTGTGTTTTCAACGGCACGGCGAACGTGAACACAGGTGAGAGCGGTATTTTTGAGTTTCGCCTGACAGTCAGCAACTGCTCTGCCTCTACAGAAGCAAGCGGGGCCGAGCGCAATGGCATTTATAACGCGGTTGGGGACATCGTTCCCGGCACACCCGACCGAATGAGAGTGCTCATGGGTTCCGACGACAACGTGGAATACCTGCAGCTTGATCTTCAGTGATTAATCAATCGAACAAAGAGGAATCAAATATGTCCAAGAAAACCGTAATTTGCGCAGTAATGATTGCTGGATGTGTCTCCACCCAATCTGGGTTGGCCGCTGACCCGGTATTTTACGCAGGCCTGAATGCTGGCTGGAATGCTACTGAATTTGACCTGGAGAAATCCGTGGAAGGCGGAACCCCATCGACTTCACAGGCGACGTTCAGCGGATCTGGCGCAGCGTTTGGTGGTGTTCTCGGCGTAAAGTTCCCTATTTCCACCGGCTACATCGGCATCGAGGCGAACGTCAGTGACAGTGGCGCTGAATCCGAAGAAATTGACACACTGAACGGTGCCCGAACCCTGGGCCAGAAGCTCACCAGCGACCTTGGTTATGGTATCGCCGGTATTCTGGCTTTCAACCTGAATGCCCATAGTCAGTTCTATGGTGTTGCTGGCTACCAGATGACAGACTTCCAACACAAGATTGCCACTCGTGATACTGGCACCGGTGAGGTTACCAATGATTCGTTTGATGACTCGCTTGGCGGCGTCCGCCTCGGCGCAGGTATCGAAACAGCTCTTACCAGTAGCCTGAGTGCCCGTGTCGAGTGGACTACTACAATGTACGACTCGACAGACTTTGATGTGAATACCGCAGGTGGTGTCGTTGGTGCCGAGCTCGAACCTACCGAGAGCCGAGTGACGATCGGCGTTATTGGCCACTTTTAATGGAAGCGCTTTGGTGAGGGGTGCTGTACTGGCACCCCGCACATCAAGGAAGTAAAAGATGACCACGACGGTAGTTTCAAGCTTGCAAGAGTTTCTGAACATGGCAACCCATGGCCATTTCAAGAACCTGGTCGACAGTCACCTGGCGATCCGGGCGTCCGAGTGTGGTGCTTTTGGTGACTTGATCATTTATCCCGGCGAGCTCGTTGTTGGTAAGAAGCCACTGAGCGATCATTGCTGGGTCAGGGTTGGAGACCTGTTCGTATCAGGCTCAAGAAATCATGTTGCCGGCAAACTTTATGATTACGCTCTTTCCAGGGGCCTGATTACCCTTTCTGAACCTCCGGCAATAAACTCACAGCGATCTACCTCACCGTACCGGAATTGCCGGAAACATAACTGACTAACCGCCGCCTCAAAGATCATTTTTCTCTTAGCAATACCCAAGACTCCAATTATCGTGTTCCTCTCGTAGTTGTGCCCATCTTCAGTAAAATGGCTTGATGAATTTTACTCGCCCACCAAATAGCTTATCTGTAAATGGTTTTCCCATTACTTTCAGAGAGATTGCTCTGAACAATGGCCACCGGCTGTGGGTGCCACGTGGATTCTCAAGAAATGAAGAAGCCGGCTGCTGGCGGATATACGTTGTCAGTGAGGACGACATACTCACTCGATACGTCCAGGATCAAGACTATGAGGGAGAGCCTGAAGCGTCCCTGAAGGCATCTTTTGAAATAATGAAGGCCTTTCTTCAGGGTTCGACCTCACGCTTCATTGTTGATCAAAGAGCTCGCTCGCCAGGTGGTGAGCGAGACCCAATGACTGACTGCGGCGTGACCGGAGTAATGATTTCTCGCGGTTCCTATCAGGGTTACAAGAAATTGGTGGTGACGAGCCACTATGCGTACCAGGAACCCAATGGCGACTTACACAGGTCCCAATATTATGCAGGGTCGATTAGTGAAAGAAGTGAACAATCCGACCTCGCGTCGTTACAGGAAGCCTTGCTGAAGCATTTGCGGAAGGCAATTGATGTGCGTCGTCACTACAATCGTCTACGTTCGCAGGGGGTGTACCCTCGGGACCCTCTCAGCCATGACAGCGTTCCTGCGGACATCCGGGCCATGCCTGTCACCATTCCGGATCACATTGACGTTGCGGAGATACTGGATTCGTACATGGCCACGCCATGGAAGCCTCGCGTCCGGACAACGGGTGGCGACCCGGGATTGCTGGCCGCCCGCCTCCAGCAACATGACCTCACTCACCTCCATAAACTGGTCTACCTCAATGGATTTCCACTGAGGTTCAGAAAGCGCTACTGCGAAGGGCAAACGCTCTACCTTCCCAAAGAGATTTACAGGGCCCGGGGGGAGTGGCGATTACGTGTGTTCCATGCAGGCGGGATATTCACAGATACGGTGACTGACGATGAATGCTACGGGAGTGTCGAGGAATCGCTGCGGCAGGCTTGGCTTTATCTGATATCCGAAATTCGACAATGCCACCCTTACTTCGAGTCTCAAAATGCTAGGCCGGCAAGAAATCCTTTGTTGGAGACAGGCATTCGAGCTGTAAACCTCCTGGTCTTTTTGGCCAGCGGTGGAGGAAGGCGCAAGCCGAAATGGAGGGTGTCCTTGGGAATCGTTCAGGACGAGGGCGGAGGGCGCATGAGGCGAGCGCTTATCCGGACGTGGATGCTTTCCACGGTAACGGACGATAAGCTCTCTGATGCGCTCAGGCACGGCGCGGCCATGTCTGCCTTTCGGTACCACCTGTTGAATGCAGGGGTCCCGCCTGAAGAAGCGGTAATGAGGAAGGATACCCCGATACCTGAAGAGTTTTGGCCTGACACCCCGCCATGCCGGGTCACTGCCGATGACCTGCAGTTCTTCGTGGAGCAACAAAGCGAGGTCAAAGTTTAACATTCCCATGAAGGCCCCGTTGATGGGGGTTCTTTCAATAAAGCACAGGTTTCCCGTGGTATATTGGAATTTGGCACCGAGAAGCGAATAGGAGCATGAATTGCCAAAGCTAAGACCCACTCGAAGATTGCTTGCTGATCCAGAGCACGGTCGGGGAAAGGCACAGGTAGTTGATCGTCCTGGGCAGCTAACCCACATCCTTTGGGCTGCCTCCCGTGGCGACCTTGGTCGCAGGAATGTCGCAGTTATCTGGATGCTGTTCGGGAGCGGCATGCGGGTGAACGAGGTGGCACACCTGAAGGTATCTGATGTGTTCTATAGAGACGGGACGCTCAAGGAGGTGTTCAACATTCGTGGTCCTACGACCAAGACTGATCAGCACCGCCCTGGCTTTATCCTCGCGAGGCAGCACAGGGAAGCCCTGATAGCGTGGCGGGATCAAAGAGTGGCTGAAGGAGCATTTACTTCACAGGATGGCTCTTATGGCGGCCTTGATCCCGATTCAGACCTTATCCTTGGCCGCAGAGGGAGGACGTGGAGAAGACTGGCTTTCAACGATAATTAGTAGAATTAAATTTCTGTACTAAAAACCCCTTAAAAATCCCCAATAGCTCCTAATCCGCACTTTCTTTTTTTCTTTAAGCACACTATAGTGCTATTAAAAATATACTACAAATACGAGAAAAATGTGCTTAATAGTGTTTGTGTGGAAGCGAACATCAGAATGGATAACACCGGACTCCAGGTCAGTCTTCCGGTAATCGTGACGCACGATGGCCTGCTGAGAAGTTATCTGGACTATTTGATCGTCCATCGGAATAAGTCACGGAGTTGGAAAGACAGAAGCGCCTTCGCAGTCCGGCTTTTGATCGATTACACGAAGCAAAATGAGGGCTGCTTCGATAAACCTTATGAACTTTTTCGAGAGTTTTCCAACAGCCTTTACACGGGAACGATTGGCGAGGACGGTAATGACCCCAGTTGGTTGCGCTGGAAACCACGCTCAGATAACGATGCGGCCTTTTTGATCAAGCTCATTACAAGTTACACCGACTGGTTGGCTCGCCAACACGAAGAAAAAAAATTCCAGATAAACCCGAAGGTCAAACCAACTCGTTACGAGGAATGGATGGGGTTGGCAGCCCACTATCAGAAAAAGCGCCGTGCCTTTTTATCCCATCTTTGGGCAAACAATCCGGATCCCTCTTATTCTCGATATGTCATGCCCAGGAAGGTTTCTGGCTCTAAGGGTACCGAAAGCAAGAAAAGTTTTCCGGAAGGACGGATTGATGATTTGCTTTGGGATGGATTCGTTCGATACGGCTTCGAGACCAGCGATAGGATTCATGAGCGGCTCGACCTAAAAAATGTACTGATCACGATGCTGATGCACTATGGAGGGCTGCGCCTTAGCGAATGCTTTCACCTTTGGGTAGAAGACATTATCCCCTGGGAAGATGGAACGGCGCTTGTAAAAGTCTTTCACCCCGACAAAGGAAAAGTCGGTCAGAACAGCCCAAGCAGGCGAGAAGAACTGCGTCAGCGGTTCGGCCTAAAGCCGCGATTCGAGTACCCGAAATCCCACACCCTGCATGCGGGCTGGAAAGATCCGAAAGAAGACAATGAAAATAGGCACTTCTTACAGGTTTGGTGGTTTCCACAATCTGCGGGCGAAACCTTCAATGAGTTATGGCGGCTTTACCTGACCTATCAGCGGTATTCGGACGATGACAATCATCCGTTTGCGTTTACAACACGCACTGGGGCTCCTCACTCGATCAAAGGCTACAACCAGTCGCTCAAAAGAGCAGTAGAACGAATCGGCCTGCCATTCTCAAAAGAAGCTGGAACGACGGCCCATGCCCATCGTCACTCATACGGGCAGGCGTTGTCTGACGCCAAATCCAGCTCCCTGATCATTAAAAATGCTCTCCATCATAAATCGATAGAAAGTCAGCAAGTATACACCGAACTGTCCGAGAAACAGATGCGAGCGCACTTGAAGAGGCTCTCACCCGAACAGCACTCGATATCTGCCATTTCGAAGGGAATTTCACATGACGACTAAATACGCCACCTACGCCGAAGCGTGCGAGGCCGCGCAGAAGTTGGGTTTTAAGACGGCGGCAGAATACCAAAAGGGCTATAAGGAAGACGACAGGCTGCGAAGAATGCCGGACAAAGCCTACCCAGATGAGTGGGTAAGCTGGCCTCATTTTCTCCGTAATGCACAACAAAAATACATTACCCTCGACGAAGCGTCAGCGGCCGCACGGGCGCTGGGTTTGATGAGTCAGAAAGAATACTACATGGGGTATAAAGATGACCCCAAACTGCCGAGTAGCCCCGAACAGTCCTACCCCAATGAGTGGGTGGGCTGGTACGAGTTTTTGGGTACAGAGCGTCCGGTTGAGAAATACTCCACCCTGGCCGAAGCATCAGAGGCCGCGCGGGCGCTAGGTTTCAAGAGCCAGAAAGAATACAACACGGGGTATCGAGACGATCCCAAGCTCTCGCGCACTCCCCAGCAGTCCTACCCCGATGAGTGGGTGGGCTGGTACGAGTTTTTGGGAACAGAGCGTCCGGTTGAGAAATACGCCACCGTGGCCGAAGCGTCACAGGCCGCGAGGGCGCTAGGTTTCAAGAGTTCGAAAGAATATCGGGCGGGGTACCGGGACGATCCAAAGCTTCCGCACCTTCCCCAGCAGTCCTACCCGGATGAGTGGGTGGACTGGTGCGAGTTTTTGGGAACAGAGCGTCCGGCTGAGAAATATGCCACCTTGGCCGAAGCGTCTCAGGCCGCGCAGGCGCAAGGTTTCAAAAGTATAAATAAATACCAGGCGGGGTATCGGAACGACCCCAAGCTGCCGGGTCGCCCCGACCAGGTGTACGCCGATGAGTGGGTAGGCTGGTTTAGCTTTTTGGGAAACGAAAGCGCGTTCGATCCAGAATTACTCACCGTTTATCCGAGGTTCTGGGAAGCAATCCAGAGATATGTGGAAGCAGGGACCAACCAAAACACTAAATACTATCAGTTAAGAGCCTTCTTAAAAGACGTTGTTGCGAAGCAAAACCTACCTGACAATCCCGGCGCCATGCTGTCGAAGGACATACCGTTCAACGAACGCATTTATGAGGCGTTCGTCCAGTCGACGGGAGATACCCAAAAAAGGACAAGGCACAACATTTGTGCGGATTTCTTTGACTGGGCTTTAGACACCTATTGTTCCGATGAGGACGATGAGGGCGTGCTGCTTCTCTTGCCAGGATATCGCAACCCATTGCGGACCGTTCTCAAAGGCTACTTGGACCAGTTGCCAACCATAAGACGCAGCGAGTCCAACAAACCGCCGCTCCCAATGGACTCTATCGTCCGCGCCAGAAAGCATCTGATTCCTTCGGAGATCAAATCTTTCCGCGATCTGCATCAGTTACATTGCTTTTTGGAGGACTGCTGGTTTGAGTGCGATCCCGAATTAATTGATGAGACCGATCCAAACTGCATTTATCGGACCGTGACTAAGGATCGTAGAAAGTCGGATGGTGAGCGGTATTTTGAGGAGGCCGTCGAACTCTGGTCGCCGGTCAAGGTTGTGGCGAACTACATGTTGTTGTCGATGCCGCTGCGCGGGCAGCAAATCTGTTGGCTGGACAGTGGCGAGGGCGACGAGATCATTCCTGTCTGGCACGACGGTGAGGTTCGATGGGTCAAAAATACCAGTCATCTTGCCACTCCGAAGCGCAACCAGGGCTTCCTGCGAAGAGGCGAAGACGGGGAACTGAGTTCCTACATCACGACGAACAAAACCGGAAAGAAACTCGGGGGCTACAGCGTGCCCTATATGCCCGATGACCTGGCCTACTGGGTGATCCAATTACGGGAATGGCAAGCCAAGTACAACCCAATCGAAAGGTTAACCCCTTGGACTGCAATCAAACTTCGACAAAAAACTAACAAGGACATCCTCAAGAGAAGGGGGACGCAGGCGTTTTTGTTTCGCGATCCGGCTTCGTTGGCTTGCGAAGACAAAGTTTCGCCCATGTTCACGACAACCGCCTTCGCACGCACCTTGCCTGCGTTGCTATTCTATAGCCAGAAACTAGGGGAAGACCTCGCTGAGAAAATTGAGAAAAAGAACAGTGTGGAGTACAAGAGCCAATTTACCCCCCACGCTCTGCGGGTCAGCCTGATTACGGCGTACATTGTCGATGGGGGAATGCCCATCACTGTGATCTCAAAGTTGGTTGGCCATGCGTCACTCGTAATGACAATTTACTACACGAAAGTTGGCCATAGCCTGATGCGAAAGGAGTTGGCTGCTGCCGAGAAACGGGCGATCGAACAAAGTCTGGACCGCTACCAGGACCTCATCATCCAGAAGAAGATTGATGAGGCTCGACCAGAGCTCATTGCCACAGATCGAACCACTCTGGATCAGTGTTTGAATTCGGACTGGCCGGCCGCCGCCTTTCAATTGATGAGTATCGGAATTTGTCCCGTGGGCGGAGCCAAGTGTGACGAAGGTGGTGAACCATTGGTCGAGCGGAAGGCCGAGGCTTTTTACGCGCCGGTTCCCAGTGGCTATCTGGGAACGAGAAACTGCCCCCGATGCCGGTTCTTCATCACGGGCCCAGCTTTCCTTGGGGGCTTATCGGCCATCGCCAACGAAGTCATTCTCGAAATTAACGTCATCCGCAAGGAATACCACGAGCTGGAGGAACAAAGGCAGGCGTTCGATGACGAGCGGTACGATGCCGAGAGTGCAGGCAAGGTGTTTGGGAACGCAAGAAAACTCAAAAAAGTCACTGCTGCTTACGAAGAAAAAGCCAAAAAACTCGACATGCTGGCGTGCGACCTCCAGCACTTATACCGGCTCATCACTCAATCTACGGCACTCTTGAGCAAAACTGAGACGGATAAACAGCAATTGATTGTCAGCGAAAATTACGTGGAAATGGGCATGCATCTGGAAGAGCAGCAAAGCGATTTCAGGCTATTGGCTGAAGTTTGCGCGAACGCCGAAATCTACGAAAGCGCGAGTGCGTCCAGAGCACAGCCTTTGCTCAGTCAGATGTTAGATAAACTTGCTGACACCAATGGGATCGCTCCGGCAATGTTCAGGCTAACCGAAGACCAACAGCTCAAGGCTGCCAACCAGGTTGTTCAATTGCTTATGAAGGAAACAGGGAATGACTGGCACCTTGCTGACAGGTTGGTGAACGGTCAAATCTCGCTGGAAGACCTGGCTGAACCATTGAGATTCGCTGACATACGCAAAGAGATCGAATCGGTCATGAATGGGTCTCTGAAATTCGCGTTAGGAATCGAGAGCTGCCATGAGTGATCCAAACGAAGTCTACGAGGCGGTACTGAGCCAACTAAAAAGCGCTCGCTCAAGAAAATCCCTGGAAGCACTGCATGAGGTCTGTCAGGAGCATCATAGCTCGGGTGCCGTTGATTTTAGAATCGCAACGATTGCCAAGCTCGGCGATAACCGTGGGGTTCCGAGTGCTCAAACGATCCGGAATAAAACGGGCGAACCGTATCGAGCTTTGATTGATGCATGGCAGGCGCTTGGCGATCAGAAGAAAAAAGAAATCAAAGGTCGCATGACGCCGTCTGGGAAATATGATTGGGTGGATGATCTGGGAAACCCGACTCACCGTTACCTTGTCCTCGATTTGATTGCGCAAGTGCGTCACCTGAGAGCCGAAAATAAAGGGTTTGCGTCGATTAAAAAGCTGGAAATTGACTGCCGTTCCGGTTCGGAAGTTGCGGTTGAATCACAACTTCCAAATTTCCTGAGTCATGAGTTGGACGCACTGAAGGAAGCGATTTCTGATGAGTTCCTGATGCGACAGGGTTGGGTTCGAGGGGAACGTGGAAGTATCAAGG
>Ga0208813_1000194_pt1 | contig 56363 bp, 45 predicted proteins | sample MalvireepMed_904_FD_184250 | JGI IMG/M metagenome (GOLD analysis project Ga0208813, IMG submission 184250) | Marine viral communities from the Global Malaspina Expedition - Malaspina viral metaG DeepMed_904 (SPAdes) (version 2) | ecosystem: Environmental > Aquatic > Marine > Oceanic | place... | reverse complement strand
CATTATAGAAAGCCATCCGAAAATGAAGGGCTTTCAGATTATGGCCGCCGATGGTGACTTTATGTTCAGCAGTAAAGCCGGTGACTGGTTGCCCGACAGTAAACGGTTCAGACAAATGGCCATGCAACAAATGCCAAACTTTACCGGCGGTAAAAGTGCGCCTGAGCTGGGTATTCTGAAAGCCATTAACCTTTATAAAAAAACCAAAGGCACAACCAGCTTGTACGTTTTTGGTGACGACTACCGGGCCAGTGACTTAGACGCCATAGTTCGGCAGATAACCAGTCAGAACCAGGGAGCCGATGGCAAGCCGGTAATGCGTATTCATGGAATAGGCTTTAGCCGCGCGCAAGGCAACGCGGAAACCTTTGCTGCCTTCATGCAGGCTGTTGCTAAACGTAACCGCGGAGCCTTTGTCGGGCTGAACTTTTAGTTTTAAACCTGCCGTTCAGCCCGTGCCGCGTGCAGTTTCTTGTAGCTCTCTATTAAGCGTAAGTGTCTGTCCAGACCTTCCAGTTGCATATTGGTTGGCGTTAGACCGTAGAAGCGTGTAGTACCATTAACAGAGCCTATAACGGCTTCTATGGTCTCTTCGCCATACATGCGGCCTAAGTTGTAGCGGTAGTCATCCAGCTCTAGCTCTTCGTCCAGAGTAATTTCCAGTACGGCTTCAATGGCACGGTAGAATAGCGTGCGCTCAACGGTGTTGTCGTTGAACTGCAGGAACATTTCTACATATTCGAAAGCGTCGTCATGGCGTTGCAGCGCAAGGTAGATAAGCAGTTTTAACTCAAGAATGGTGAGCTGACCCCAAACCGTGTTTTCGTCGAACTCAATACCAATCAGGGTGATAATATCCATGTAGTTATCAAGCTGACTGTCTTCCAGGCGCTCAACTAAGTCTTCTAACTGATCGTCGGTTAAGCGGTGCAGGTTGAGAATGTCTTCACGGTATTGCAGAGCAATATTGGTGTTGTCCCAAATAAGGTCTTCCACGGGGTAAACTTCAGAATAGCCTGGTACCAGAATACGGCATACTGGCGCGCCTAAATCTTCGTGCACGGCTATGTAAGCTTCTTTGCCCATGTCCTGCAAAATACCAAACAGCGTATCGGCTTCTTCCTGGTTAGAGCCGCTGAAGTCCCACTCAACGAATTCAATGTCGGACTTAGCGCTAAAGAAACGCCAGGACACCACACCCGACGAATCAATAAAGTGCTCAACAAAGTTATTTGGCTCGGTTACGGCCATGGAGTTGAAAGTTGGGGCTGGCAGGTCGTTTAAACCTTCAAAGCTGCGCCCTTGCAATAACTCCGTCAGGCTACGTTCCAGCGCCACTTCAAAGCTTGGGTGCGCACCAAAAGAAGCAAAAACACCGCCGGTGCGTGGGTTCATTAAAGTAACACAAGCTACCGGGAACTGACCGCCAAGCGAAGCATCTTTAACTAACACTGGGTAGCCTTGCTCTTCTAAGGCTTTTATTCCTTCCAGAATATTCGGGTACTTGTTAAGCACCTCTTGCGGCACATCGGGCAGAGCAATTTCTTCTTCAATAATGTGCTTTTTAACGGCGCGCTCAAAAATTTCCGATAAGCATTGAACCTGAGCTTCGGGCAAGGTATTACCTGCGCTCATACCGTTACTTAAATACAGGTTTTCAATTAAGTTTGACGGAAAATAAACTGTTTCGCCGTCGGAATGACGCGTGAACGGCAATGAAACGATCCCTCTGTCAGCCCGGCCTGAGTTGGTATCAATTAAGTGTGAACCGCGCAATTCACCTTCAGGGTCATAAAGCTCACGGCAGTATTCGTCCAGAATTTCCGTGGGAAGCTCGTCGTTTGTGCCGGGCTTAAACCACTTTTCGTTGGGGTAGTGCACAAACTCAGCGTTTGCTATTTCTTCACCAAAGTACTGGTCGTTATAGAAGAAATTACAGCTTAAGCGTTCAATAAACTCACCCAGCGCGGAGCATAATGCGCTTTCTTTGGTGGCGCCTTTGCCATTGGTAAAGCACATAGGAGAAGCGGCATCGCGAATGTGCAGCGACCACACATGCGGAACAATATTACGCCAGGAGGATATTTCTATCTTCATGCCTAAGTCCGCCAGTATCGCCGTCATATTGGCTATGGTTTGTTCCAGCGGTAAGTCTTTACCTTCAATATAGGTTCGGCTGTCGCTGTCAGGGCGTATGGTCAGTAACGCCTGAGCGTCTTGAGTGATGCTTTCAACCGCTTCGACGTCAAACTCTAAATCGTTTTCGATAACGCGCTTAACGGCGCAACGCTCGGCTGCCCGGATAATGGCTTTGCGGTCTTTCTCGGAAATATCGGCCGGTAACTCAACCTGAATTTTAAACAGCTGCTTATAGCGGTCTTCCGGGTCGACCACGTTATTTTGCGAGACGCGGATATTCTCGGTTGGAATATCGCGGGCGTCGCAATACAAACGAATAAAGTGCGCCGCGCACATAACGGAAGACGCCAGAAAGTAGTCAAAAGGACCGGGGGCAGAACCATCGCCTTTGTACCGAATAGGCTGATCCGAAATAACTGTGAAGTCATCGAATTTCGCCTCAAGGCGCATATTGTCGAGAAAGTTTACATTGATTTCCATTTAAGGGGCACCGCGGTTGATAAGTTGACTGCTGTCAGCGAGCAATAGGTACCATTATCCCATTTTTTTACTTATTGATCATTATCCGCGTGGGTTTCATTAACCTTCCTTTACACTCAAAAACTTTGCCGTTATTAAAAAGTTTCTGTATCATTTACAACATTATAATTACAATCCAGTCCTATAAATGAAAGGTATATTATGAATAAGAAAGGACTCCTTGGTGGCGTCGGTATCGTCATAGTTGCAGGCGCTCTAATTGGCCCTAAATTCGTTGGCCTTCAAGTTGAGGGTGCGTTAAAGCAACACGTTGAAGTGATAAATCAATTACCCGCTTATAACGCTCGTATGGTCTCGTTTGATAGTGGCTGGTTCGGTTCAACTGCAACAATATCGCTGGGCGTAGATTTCGGTTCTATTTACCCGGAAGGGTCAGCACCTGATGACTTGTCTTTTGAAGTGGTTATTGATGTTCAGCACGGTCCGGTTCTGACTCAATTTTCTCCTGGTCTGGGTATGGCCTCGTTTGAAGCTCATGCCAAGGACGATGGGTTACGTGAGTATATTGAATGGGAAGAGAACACGCCTTTTTATCACCTGACTGGTTCAGCAGGTTTTTTTGGTGGTGTTAGTTATGACGATGAAATTGTCGCGTTCAGTTCTAAACCGAATGATGAGCAAACGTCACTGACCTTTACTGGCTATGAAGGTGAAGGTTCCATTTCTTCGGATGAGTTCAGTTACGAAGGAAAACTGGAAGGCGCAGAAGGTCTTATTGAGGGCCAGGCTATCAGCATTGGTGAGTTTGAAATAAGCACTGAAGCTAAAGGCAACATGCTGGAAATTGTGAAGGGCGAGCTTTATGAAGGCGAAATGTCTATGAAGCTTGATAAAATCATTGTAGGCCAGCCGGATGATGTCGACCTGTTTGAATTGAAAGATCTTGGAATTGAATTCGTTAGTTATTTCAGCGACGACAAAGAAAGCATGAATATTGATATGAACTATTCTGTAGAGTCGCTGAAAGCCGAAGACTTTGACCTTGACGATCTGAAGTTAAAGATGGCTTTTAATAACATCGATTCTGAGTTCTTGCTTGCTTATAACCAAATGATGCAAAAGATTTATGACCAGAACCCCGACGAAATAGAAGTTGCGACGCAAAAGCTGGTAAAGGAAAACCTACCTAAGTTACTGCAGGCAGAGCCTGAGTTCGTTATTAGTGAATTTAGCGGGAAAATGGAGCCGGGCGAATTTAAAGGTGACCTAAGCGCTAAATTGGCGGGTGTAAACCAAATGCCGGACAATATGGAAGACACGCAATTCTGGCTTTCCAGCCTGATTGTTGACTCATCTATTGCTATTGATAAGCCGTTGTTGAAATGGGTCGCTGAACAGCAGATGTTGTCAACAATGCGTATGCAAATGCCTGGTGCCGATGAAGCTGAACTGCAGAAAATGGCTGAACAACAAGCACCAATGATGATTGATATGTACATACAACAAGGTTTGCTGAAGGAAGAAGATGACGAGTACCGCAGCGAATTCCAGATGGAAAACGGTGAAGGTGTACTGAACGGTCAGAAAATTCCAATCGCGAAAATGATGTAATTATTGTTTGGTGATAAAAAGATGGTAATGAAAAGCCTCAGCCGAATACATCGGCTGAGGCTTTTTTGTTTCAGGTTACGGTATTACGACTTTGCCAACGAGAATCGAGATGTTCTTTGGCTTCAATAACTTGCCGCAACTGCTCAACGGCCTTCCAGATATCTTCAAAGCTGTTATAAAGAGGGGTAAACCCAAAGCGGATATAATTAGGGGCACGAAAGTCAGCTATTACGCCTCTTTGAATAAGTGCCTGACATAACCCATAAGCGTGCTCGTAACGATACGACAACTGACTGCCTCGCTGTTCACGTTGCTGTGGAGAAATAAGCTGTAGGCTGCTACCCAGTGCCGCGTCTTCTAATAATTGATGAAAAACCTCAGCCAGCTGTAAAGACTTTTCTCTTAACTTTTCCAGGTCCACATTCTCAAAAGCTTCGAGCGCCGAGTCGATCGCGGCCATAGCGAGAATGGAAGGAGTGCCGGTTAGCATTTGTTGAATGCCGGTAGCGGGCTCGTAGTCTGGTGTGAAATCAAACGGGCGGGCATGTCCGAACCAGCCGCTTAAAGGCTGACTCATATTCTGATGATGGCGTTTTGCGGCATAAATAAAGGCTGGCGCGCCGGGGCCGCCATTTAGGTATTTATAAGTACAGCCAACCGCAAAGTCTGCTTCCCAGTCATCCAGGTGCACGGGCATTGCCCCTGCACTGTGGGCTAAATCCAGAATAACCAGGGCTCCGTGGCTGTGTGCGCTGGTAATAAGTTGTTTAGCGTCAAGCCGTCTTCCGGTTCTGAAATTCACTTCAGTTGCTAAAACTATTGCGGTTTTATCGTCAATCTGTTGCTCCAGCTCGTTTTCATCAACCAGCTTTAGCTGACAACGGTGTTCACCAACAAACTGTGAAATTCCCTGCACCATGTATAAGTCTGTCGGGAAGTTGTCTTTGGTGGATAGCACTATGTTGCGCTCAGAGTCATGGCTTTGAGCCAGTGACAGTGCCGCTGCCAGCGCCTTAAATAAATTCACCGATATTGAGTCACAGCAAATAGTCTGCTCTGGTGCTGCGCCTATCAGGCGGGCAATTTTTTCGCCGACATGTTGCGGCAAATTAATCCAGTTATGCTCGTTCCAGCTACTGATAAGATCCTGCGACCACTGCTGCTGGATAACCTGCTGTAAGCGGGTTGCCGTTGCTTTGGTCATGGCACCCAACGAGTTACCATCCAGATAAACCTTATTAACCGGCAACTGAAATTGTTTACGGTGCCGGGCAAAGGGGTCAATGTTGTCGAGTTCTCTTATGTCAGTGAGGTTCATGGTTTTAGCTCTTTGTTCAGTCGCTGAATAATGGCTTCCCACGCGGAGGAATTCGGGTGTATCAAATCAAAATGACCTGCGCCTTCTAGTTGTTCTTTTTTTACGTTGATATCAGCGGTTTGGCTCATGGGGACAATTTTGTCTTTGGTACCCTGCATCAGCCAAGTGTTGGCGTGGAGCTTTTGTGCTGTTGGGCTGGCAGCACGATAGTCTTCTTCGCTGGTGTAAGCTGTTTTCATTAAGTTGCTGGCGGCGCGGTTACAACTGCCTTGCGCCTGAGTGTAACTGACCATATTAGTAATGGCGGCCAGACCAATAACTGCGTTTATACTTTCAGCCGAGGGCGTATTCCGGGTGGTAGCCAGAAGTGCGAGGTGTCCACCGGCAGAGTGGCCCATAACCGCTACCGGCTGGTTATTGAGCTTTTGCTGTATAAAGCGAATTGCGGTTTTCACGTCATTGAGACTCGCTGGCCACTCTCCGCCTTGCTCGCCCAAACGGCGATATTCAACAGACCAGACATTAAAACCCGCTTTTCTCATTGCGCTGCTTGCCGGGTTGGTGTGAGTAATATCGTATTCTTTTAGCCAGCAACCACCGTGAATAAAAATCACATTTGCGGCCGTGCCTGACTGCTTTGGTGCATTCCAGTACTGAATAAACTGGGAGGGGTGAGACCCGTAACTGTAGCTGTTATCGGAGCTGCCGGAAGGCAGTTCGAGCACTGACTGGAAAGACACTTGCTGCAAAGAGTTGTCACCAGCAGAGGCATGAGAATAAGTCAGGCAGAAAATAATAAGCCCGCAGACTGCCAGTTTTGGAGGAAGCTTTATCAAGTAATACCACCCGCTTTAATGTTTTTAAATATAAAGGACTAGAGACCATACAAGTATTTATAAGGCGGCTCAACAAAATTGACAGATTAGCAACAAATGCGTCATTTATTCGTCATCGTATCGTCAACTGACCTCAGTACATTAGCCCGGCGTTAACGCGTTAACCACTCACATTAAGGTTTTAAGGGTTATGACTACTTATAAGAAAACATCGGCATTACCGTTCCCAATAAATAAAGTATTAAACTCTGTTGTTGCTGCGCTTTGTGCGTTAAGTGCGCCGGTTGCTTTTGCGCAACAGGACACCTCAGATGAACTTGAGCGAATTGAAGTGACTGCACAAAAGCGTGTGCAGTCTATTAATGATGTGCCTGCCAGTATCAGTGCGTTTGAAGGAAGCCGTCTGGACGAGCTGGGCTTAAACGAACTGGATATGATTTCCGATCTGACTCCGGGTTTGGTTATTCAGGAACAAAGCCCGAACAACCCTGGTTTTGTTATTCGTGGCATTACCTCGGACAGCGGTTCGGCTCAGGCATCTCCGCGGGTGTCGGTTTATTACAACGGAGTGGATGTCTCACGCTCACGTGGCTCCTACTTTGAACTGTTTGATATAGAGCGTGTTGAGGTGGTTAAAGGCCCGCAGGCAACGTTATTTGGTACGGCTGCATCGGTTGGCGCCATTAGTGTCATAACTCGTAAGCCAGAGCCTGGCTTCTCCGCCGAGCTAAGCGCTGGTGCAGGAAATGAATCTCAGAAACGACTGGGTGGTTTCATTAATGGTGGTAGCGAGTTAGTCAGTGGACGGCTGGCGTTCAGTTACCGCGAACGCGACGGGTTTATTGAGAACATTGCGCCGGGTCAGGACGACATGAACGGTATTGACAGGCAAGCCTTGCGTGGTTCTCTTCGCTTTCAGCCCAGCGATGCGGTGACCGCTGACTTAATTTACAGCTATGAGAAAAACGAAGATACCGGAACCTCCTTTAAGAATGGCATTTTCGCGCCGACCGGCGGCGACACCAGCCCCTACAGTTTTGTTGAAATGACAGGTAGCCCTTACTCGGCCTCGGTATTAGGCCGTGAAAAGCTGGGTCTGGACAGAACCGTCGATGACATTAATTTAACCGTAGACTGGACTATTAGCCCGCGCTTAAGCTTTACCTCGGTGAGTGGTTATCGCAGCTTCGACTCACTGGAAGTGTTCGACGCAGACGGCACCCAGGCATGGTTCCTGGAGTTTGGGGAAGATGCAGAAGGTGACCAGTTCAGTCAGGAGTTTCGCTTTAATTACGCCGGCGATAACCTCTTAATGCTGTGGGGCATAAATTACTTCACAGAAGACGGCAGCCAACGTGTGCCGTTTAGCACAGAAGAATCTATTTTCCTGAACTGTGCTGGTGCTTTGCCAAGTGGCTTACCTTGTATTAATGCTGATGGTTCGGTTAATCAGTTAACGCCGGTATTAACAGGTGGCGCTTTGCAGGAAATTCCATACGCAGGCGAGTTTACAAACTTTGGTGACAATGAGTCCTGGTCGGCTTTTGTCGATTTTACTTACCAGTTAAACGATAAAACCGAAGTTGCTGCGGGTATCCGCTATGTTTCAGAAGATCGTGAAAGTGGCTTTGCTGCGACCATGCCGAACAGCCAACTGCTGCCTTTGCTGGGCCTTCCAACACAAACCTTGTTGCCGACTGTATCAACTGACGGCGAGGTATTTTCTGCAAGCAACAGTTCAGACGCCTGGTTACCTCGCTTTAATATTCTTTATAAGTTGAACGACCACAACAATTGGTTCGCTACAATTTCAAAAGGCCGGCGCTCTGAAGTTGTTGATGTGAGCTCGACTCTTGATGCAGACGGTGAAGCCGTGGGTGATTTTGGTTTAATTCCGGCGGAAGTTATCTGGAATTATGAAACCGGTCTTAAAGGAAACTTAACTGAAAACCGTGTACGTTATTCTGCGTCTGTGTTTTATCAGGACTATTCAGACTTTCAGGTAACGCTGCAGGACGATTCGGGCAACTTTTACACCGCAAACGCAGGCTCTGCGACGAACTTTGGTGTCGAATCTGAAATTAATGCGAATTTAGGCGCAGGCATTGAGCTGTTTGGACACCTGGCGTATCTGGATGCGAAAATTGATGACGACAGCACCAACGGCAGTTTAGCCGGCAACCGCTTCCGTCTTCAGCCTGAATGGACTTCAAGCCTTGGGGTTATATACGAGGCGGCGCTTTCCAGCCAATACGCATTGCGTGGCTCTGTAGTCGGCACCTATCGGTCTGAAGTGTTCTTTGAGCCAGAAAATGCGCCGGTAGCGGGTCTCGATATTAGCCAGGATTCAGTCTCTTTAGTGAATGCGTCGCTGGGTCTTTATAATGACTCTGCCGACTGGAGTCTGGCGTTGAAAGCAACCAACTTATTCGACAAAGAATACCTGGTTGATGCCGGGAATACGGGCGGAAGCTTTGGTAACCCAACCTTTATTTCTGGTCCACCGCGTTTGTTTTATTTAGAGTTTACCAAGAAGTTTGGCATGTAAAACTGTGCTAAAACGAGAAAAGGGAACCTGTGTCATGGTTCCCTTTTTTATTTTACGAGCTAGGAACTAACTTCCCGTGTAGCGCGCTCTGTGCTTATTCACTACCCGATAGTCTTTGCTGCGAATCGTGTCCACGAACACCCATTCCGCTTCTACCGCGTCCTCGGATGCAAAGAGATTCATATAACCGCGCTGATGCAGGTTGGTATATTTTAAGTCTTCTATAAGCGTAGGCAGTGCTTTTGCCAGCTGTTCTGCAGTTTTTGTGTCCAGACTTAGGTAAGTTTCCATTCCCGGAGATGATACCGAAGACGTGGCAAACTCCACCCCAATGTGAGCTCCGTCTGAACTGCGCAGTTCGCTGTGCCACGCGTTATGAGTGTCACCGGCAATAACCACCAGTTGTTTATTGGCTTTTTGCGCCGCCCGGTAGAGCATTTCACGTTCAATGGGGTAACCGTCCCATGCATCAAGGTTATAGGGAGTAACCTGAGTGACCATTGCCTTTTGCTGGGCTGTTAACTCTTCGCCGTTCTGCAGGCGCTTTTTAAGCTCTGCTATTTGTAACAGTAGTGGTGTGACTTTACTGCGGTCATCTGCCGCGAATGCGGCCGCAGGAAAGTTCATTTTCCCCATAAGCAATTGTTGACCTAAAACTTGCCAGCGCGCTGAGCTGTTATTCAGTTTATTAACCAGCCACTGTAACTGCTTTTTGCCCATGATGCTGCGGTCAGAAGACATGTCCAGCTGGAATTTTTGGGTATTGAACTGACCGCTTTCTGCATCGCGGTAGTCGTCATAATTCAGCTGTTTATCACGTCCGATAACGCGGGTATCCAGCATGATCAAATCAACTAAGTCACCGAATTTGAAATCACGATAAATAGTGAGGTTGGCTTCGCCCTGTGGCGGACGAATAGGCAGCCACTCATAGTACGCCTGAACCGCGGCTGCGCGTCTTTCAATAAAGCTGCCTTCATCTTCCTGGTGGTTTTCTGCACCGTTTTTCCAGGTGTCATTGCTAATTTCATGGTCATCCCACACGGCAATAAAAGGGGCATGTGCGTGCAGTGCCTGTAACCCTTCGTCGGTGCGGTAAAGCGCGTAGCGGCGACGATAATCAGTCAGGGTAAAAAGTTCTGTATTATTGTTGTCGGGTAAGCCGCGGCCAATTTCTTGCGAACCTTGGGTGGCGTAACCGCCTGCGCCATACTCGTAAATGTAGTCACCTAAATGAATGACCGCATCAATAGAATCGTCCTTTGCTGCTTCGGAGTATGGGTTAAAGTAACCGGCGGGGTAGTTAGAGCAGGAGAAAACCGCAAACTTCAGCGGTTTTAAGCCAGATTCAGGAAGCGTTTGCGTTTTGCCAGAGGGGCTTTTGCTGTTCTTACCTAAAAAACGATAGTAGTAACGCTGGTTTGGCGATAATTGAGTAACGTCGACTTTAACTGTGTAGTCTCTGCTGGCGCTTGTTGTGGCTGTTCCAGAACGAATGATACTTGAAAAGTTTTCATCGGCGGCCAGTTCCCAGCCCAGCGTTACTTGTTTTTCTGTACTATTTTCCGGCACGGCGCGCGTCCACAACAAAATGGCGTTTGAAGTTGGATCGCCACTGGCTACGCCATGGTCAAACTTGACGGAGCTGCGCTCACTGGTTTTGCCAACACTTGCACAGCCCTGTAATGCGGTTGATACGGTGACTGCTGCGCCCGTTGCTGCAAATAGCTTTAAAAAGTCACGTCGGTTAAATTGCTTCACTGTTTTACTCCATGCATTTTTCCCAGAGTAAAAGAAATTACTCCGTAAACATGAAGACTTAATGACAGTAAAGTGTTAGTTCAGTCTTAACTTATTCATCATCACTTTTGGGTTTAAGCTCCAGCGCTTGTACCGCTGAACGAACGTCCTGCCCTGAGGTTTCCTGAAAAACCTGTAAGTCAAATTGTGGCAGTATGGCAAACAAGTGATCAAAAATGTCGGACTGAATACCTTCGTAGATTTCCCACGCGGTATCGTTACTAAAGCAGTACACTTCAATGGGCAAACCCTGAGGCCCCGGGTTTAACTGACGAACCATCAGTGTCATTCCTTCGTGTATGTCGGGTCGCTGCTTGAGGTACTGTTTCACGTAGGCGCGAAAGGTACCAATATTGGTTACCTGACGTCCGTTTATAGGGTTGAAGCCTTTCTTTTCCAGACCCGCGTTCCATTCAGATATATCTTTTTCTTTTTGTTCCAGATAATCGCTAAGTAGCGAGAAACGTTTCAGCTTTTTCTTCTGCTCAGCGGACAAAAAGTGAATACTGTTCTGGTCAATGTATAACGCTCGTTTTATACGGCGTCCACCGCTTTCCTGCATGCCCCGCCAGTTTTTAAACGACTCGGAAATAAGACGTTTGGTGGGAATGTTCGTAATGGTTTTATCCCAGTTTTGAACCCTAACCGTATGCAGTGCCACATCAATGACATCGCCGTCAGCGTTTAACTGGGGCATTTCAATCCAGTCGCCGACACGAAGCATGTCATTAGATGAGAGCTGAATACTGGCAACCAGTGACAGAATGGTGTCCTGAAATACCAGCATGGCAACCGCACCCATGGCACCAATTCCTGATAGCAGAATAACCGGAGAGCGGTCCAGCAATGAGGCAATAATGAGAATAGTCGCCACCACATAGACCACTATCTTCGCAATTTGCAGATAACCCTTTATTGGCTTTGTATGCGCGTCAGGCTGCCGACTGTATATTTCGTTAACGCTAGTCATGGCCGCGCTAAACGAACGCGCCAGAGTCAGGATGAGGTACGCAATACTGATGTTGCGTATGATGGTGGTGGCGGTTTCCGGTAAGTCTGGTACCAGATAAATACCGCCGGACAGCACTAACGCAGGAACAACCTGAGCCAGGCGGCTGACAATAACGCGAATGCCTATACCCGGGTCACTGCCTAACTGGGTTTGAGACAGCAGGCGGGAAATACCACGCAGTAAAACGTGTTTGGTCACAAGCTGAGACAACCAAACCGCTATAACAAGGAAAAAGCAGGCTCCAATTGTGTAGGCCCAGGGTTGGGTTGCCGCCCAATCATGAAACCACTGCGGGTAATCCAGTTCCATCATAATTTTTGTTCCACCGCTGCTTTTAAGTCCTTTCTAAAGCCCAACATAAATACGACTTCTGCTACGACGAATAAGGGGCCAATGGCTAAGCCCATAATATCATCAACGAAAGCCGGTTTGCGGCCTTCAAAATAATGGCCGATAAATTGAAATACCCAGCCGACAACAAACAGACCAATGCTCCAGCTAAGCCATAAGCTGGTTGGTAATGCGGCTATGTCGCGGCCAACTGACAGCGACAGCCATAGCAAAATGGTCATGAGCAAACCTAACTTGATATCCAGACGGATATAAAAAATAACCGCCGCCAGAACAACTAAGTTGGCGGGGGTAATCAAAAAGTAGTCCAAGGGTAGCGCAGGCCGTGATAATAAACTAATGATGCCGACAACAATCAGCGGAATACCGACAATATGAGTCATTACATTCTTACGGTTCCGATGATAAGCCGCATACTGTGCCAGGTGATCAACGATGGTTTTCATAGTCTGTGCCGCTTGATAGCAAAATAGAGGCTTAGATTGCTACGCACATGGCTTGATGTCAATGGAGCTCAATGCTTTCAGGCTTTTATTTTTCTATTGCTCAGCAGTTAACTTACCGCTAACCTAAAGCCTTTATTTTTTATAGGCATATAGAGTAGGGGAAGTTCGGTGGCGTTTGATTACGGTTCGATTGATCTTGGATTAAAAAATCCGTTTAAAACAGAGGGCTTGGTAACCAGTATTCGTGGGGTTGTGCAATCGCTGTTTGGTGTATATTTGCTGGTAGCAGGTGCTGGTTCCGTAAAGCAAGATCCGATTATGGGGTGGGTGCTGGCTATTTTCGGTATTTCGCTTCTGGCAGTCGGCATTAAAGTACTGAGCGGCGGCATTATGGCAATGCTGCGTTACTTTGTTGGCCGTAATCACCCTACGTCACTGGCTCCTAACTTTAGTAAGTCTGAGCGTAGTACCGCGCAGGAAGAGTCGCGTTATGTTGCTTATAACGATCAGGCTCTGGAAGAAATGCTTATGGGCCGTAAAAACAGCACCTTTATAGAGCCCAAAGGCTTACTGGCGCGAATAGCTCACACGGTATTTCCAAAATTACTGTTTATGCCTTATCCCATTCGTAATATGGCGCAACGCCTGTTAGGCGCCTGGGTGCGTACTCTTACGGCAATGGTTGCGTTTGGCTTTGCTGCCTTTGTGTCCCTGGCTGGTTTTGCCGGAGATGCAGGCGTGCTGGCTTTCCCTGTCTACACTGTTTTATTGACGCTTTACATCATGCACGTTTGGAAGGCCGCTGGTAAGGCGATATCCCGTGGTGCGGAGCAGACTATCGATTCTATGGGCAGCGGCGACCTGGTCAAGATTATTGCTTTCGCCTTGTTATTGCCTGTTGTGGTAGGGCTGGTAGTGAGCTGGTGGATGGCTGCAACAGACGTAACGGCGGCAACGGTTGAGCAGTATTATGCAGCGTTGCCGGACTTTCATGCAGGTTGGTACTTATTTGGTATTTTTGTTGGCGCTTTAGTTTGCACGGCTGTCACTGTGGTGTTGCTAAAAAGACGTTTAGCTCATGCGAATCCGGTTTCTGAAGTCTCTGAATTACGGGAAAACTGGCAGGAGTCGGTGCACCCTAAAGAGATTTTTATTAACCTGGACAATCTGGTCATGGCAAACCGTCGTTATCGCGAAGTGCCAAACCGTGTGTATCGTGAATTGGATCCTAACTTGCAGGAACACGTTGACGGCAAAGGTGCCTTTAGCGGGGAGATGATTCAGGAAATTCAGCCTCAGGTAAAACCTATGGGACTGGGCGGGTTATTTGATAAATCGCGCTTGGTCAGCTTGTTGCTGGGTAATAGCTTGTTCATTATCGGTGTGGTTTTTACGTTTTTCTTAGCCTATGCAGCAGTCGATGTGGTCAAACTTCTTGATAGCATGAACTATAGGCTGACTGAAGAGACTCCCTATAGCGACTTAATGACCTTAGCAGGCGTAGTCATGACTGCCGTTCATTTTTATCTTATTGGCTATGTCCTGCGGGCATTTGCGGGTTTAGCCGCTAATATCGCGCATCTTTTTTATGCGGAAATTCAGTTTGAATCCATGCTTATTTACTTTAAGTGCGAAGGAACCTTTACTGAGTCTAAAATTTCAACCGGTACCGGTATTCACGACAGTACTCGCTCAGAGAATACGCTGGTTCGCAGTAGTATTACTCCCTGGGTTATCGTGTCACGTATTGTGTCGACAACTTTTGCTGCAACCGGAATGAAAAATCTGGAGCATCCGCGACATATTCTGGAAATGCATAAATCGGATGACGAAATGGCGTCTATCCGTAAGGATGTTATCGACTTCCTGAAAGACCGCGAGTCTATTGCTTCTATAACCAGTAATCGCGATTTGGGCAATGCCTCACAGATACATCAGTTAAATGAGCAGACCCGCGCCATTCCGACAGATCAGGACAGATTGCAGCAATCGCAGTCGAAGACTTCTGATGAAGAGGCCGCTGGTTACCTTCGTCAGCAGGAAGAATTGGGCTCAGACAACGACTCTGATACCGACAAAGATCGTTAATTTCCAACCTTAAAAACCGCAGGCGGGTGCTTTGCCCGTCTGCACCTGCTACCAAGGTCGTAGTGCAGCAGCATAAAGTTTCATGGAAACTGTTCGATAATTATACATGGTACGTTGCGTTTTTTACGCCTTACGGAAGCAGATAAATGTCCACAGTTGATGTGAAACCTCCTTTATTGATAACGGCTTTGGCAATAGCCGCCGGTGTCCTTGTCCTTGCTTTTGTGCCCTGGTTGTGGCTGCAGTTATGTCTGCAAAGCTTATTATTTATTGCCCTGAGCTGGTTTTATGCCCGTTATTTTAGCGCCGCCGGAATGGCAGATGATGAAGAATCCTCTGAGGGAGACGGCACGGATCAGCTGGCCGAAAACTCCGGTAAAAATGCAATAGCAACGGCAGAGCTTAGTTTTGCGATAAGCCGTTTTAAATCCGTTTTGGCAGATATTGTCGAGCGTTTGAAAGAAAGTGTGGATAACTCGTCACGAGTGAGCGAACGGGCGAAGGGAATAGAAAGCTTTTCATCGGAAGTGGCTGTTGCTGCAGAGCAAACCAAGCAGATAAGCCACGAAGGCCGCGAGAGAATAAAGCAACTCACTCAGAAGATAGCTCTGGTAGTAGCGGACAGCCGCGAAAGTGCGGAAGCGGTCAGAGGTCTGCAGGCTAAAGCCGATGATATTCGTAAAGTGACCCAGGTTATTGACAGTATTGCAGAGCAAACCAACTTGCTGGCGCTGAATGCATCGATAGAGTCGGCGCGTGCCGGTGAACATGGTCGTGGCTTTGCGGTTGTAGCCGATGAAGTCAGAACGCTGGCCGGACGAACTTCGGATGCAACCGTAGAAGTGAGTAATTTGGTGGAAGCGATTCATAATGAAACCACGGTTGCGGTCAATAATATTGAGCAACTGTCAAAGCACATTGAACAGCAGTCGGAAACAACCGAGGGCATTGTTGAACAACTGGCCAGCATTGTAGAACAAGCCGAAACCGTGGAGCAGCAACTGCAAAAAATTACCGGATTAATGGGTGAGAACGCAGAGGATCTTTCCCGTAATGGTGAGCTTCTGCATTCTGTAAACTCAGACTTATCTGAACAATACCAGCAACTGGATGACGTAAGCGGGCAGGCCGAGCAACTGGAATTGCAGTCGGAGCAATTGTTCGCGCACCTGGTTGAAAATGATGCCGACGCTGAACATAAAGTGATTTACCAGGCCGCAACGGACGCCGCTGAACAACTAGGCCAACGTTTGGAGCAGGCTGTTGAGCAAGGCGAGCTGACGTCAGCTCAACTGTTTTCCCGTGATTATCAAGCGGTTCCCGGAACCGAGCCGGTAAAATACAAGACACCATACACGGAGTTTTTCGAGAGTATATTACCCGCTATTCAGGAGCCTACTCTGAAACGACATGAACACATTATTTACGCTATAGCCACTGACCCGAAAGGCTATGTAGCGCGGCACAACGACGCGTTTAATAAACCGTTAACAGGTGACCCGAAGAAAGACCTGGTCGGCAACCGCTCGCGTCGGCTATTTAATGACAAAACCGGGGCACGTTGCGGAGCTCACACGCAAACGTTATTGTTACAGACCTATAAGCGCGATACCGGCGAGGTTATGCACGACTTATCGGTACCCGTTTATGTAAATGGAAAACATTGGGGCGGCTTCCGTATCGGCTACAAGCCGCTGTAGCCTGACATTCATGTCAGGTGAGATATAGTTCCTGACGTAAACGTCAGGCTACAAAGCACCAAGCGAGAATAGGCAACTGAGCAGTATGTCACACGATACCATTGCAATGAATAAAGAGCGGCAGGACTTAAGTGGCCTGGAGGCTGTCTGGTTATTTGGTTATGGCTCACTGATTTATAAAGTCGACTTTCCGTATCTGGAACGGGCGGCTGCCTCAATACAAGGTTGGTCACGACGTTTTTGGCAAGGGTCGCACGACCATCGAGGCACACCAGAAGCTCCGGGCAGGGTACTGACTTTAACAGAAACTCCGGGTGAAGAATGCACGGGAATGGCCTACAAAGTCTCACCCGATGTGTTCGAGCATTTAGATCATCGTGAGAAAAACGGCTATTTAAGATTTACTACGCCGATGAGTTTTCGTGACGGCAGCCAACAAGAAGGCCTTGTTTATATTGCGACAGAAGACAATGAAGCGTTTCTTGGTGAGGCTACGGCGTCGGAAATTGCCAGCCATATCGCTCGTTCGTCCGGCCCCAGCGGGCCCAATGCCGAATACCTGGTCAAGTTGCAGTTGGCGCTACAGCAACTGGGCGTCAACGACCCTCATATTACTGAGGTTTATGAGGCCTTAATGGCAGACCGGGCTAGTTAGTGTCCTGAGTAAATACGGTGTCGGCGGTTTGCGGTAACATGTAAAGCTTACCCTGCCAGTAGTGGCAACCAAATTCGGCGAGTGTATCTAACTGTGCTTGGTTTTCTACGCCTACCGCTTGTACTTCCAACCCCAGCTCTGAGGTCATGCGAATAACCGCACGCACCAAATTGCGCGAGCGTTCGTTAGTATCAAGATCGCGAATAAACTCTCTTTCTATTTTAATTTTGCTCACCGGCATGGTTTTCAAATGCAGCATGCTGGCAACGCCTTTACCGAACCGGTCAATAACCAGAGTTATACCAAGCTGATGTAACTTCTCAATAATTTCCAGAGTGTGCGGTAGCGGTTCTTGTAAGCTGCTTTCACTTAAATCAAATTCCAGTTTTGCCGCTAGCTTTGGGGTCTTTTTAACAAACTGGCTGACTGTCTGATAAAGCTTCTGTGAAATTTGCTCGGTTGCCAAATTAATACCGATTTTTCCCGGAACGGTGTCTTGCTCCTGCCAGAGATCAATTTGCTCGATAACCTGTTCAACCACCCATACTCCCAGGGTGTCCAGCATGCCATTGGCATCAAATTGTGGCAGGAACTGGTCGGGTTTTAATGAGCCAAGGTCGGGGTGCTCCCAGCGCAGCAGAGCCTCAACGCCGACCACCTGATGCTGCATGTTAAGCACGGGTTGATACACCAACTGCATTTGCCCGGTTTGCAACACACTGCGGACGTCTTCTTCTAATTGAATTTCATCGTAAGAGCGGGTTTCCAGCTCTTGTTTAAAGTAAGTGCTGCTCTCATTGTGCTCGTCTTTAGCAGAGTTCATTGCCAAATTGGCCTGAGCCAGAAGCTTTTCGGCATCGTAGCCGTCGAGTGGGTAAACGCTGGCGCCAATGCTGGCTGCCAGTTGCACCTGCCGCTGGCTGTCCGACAATATGAATGGCGGTTCGTACGCGGCCTGAATTTCCAAAATAATGTTCTGAATATCGACGTATTCAACAATATGATTCAAAACGACGGCAAATTCATCACCACCGAGGTTATAAAGTTTGGTACCGAAGGGAACGGCTTTTTTCAGTCTAAGCGCCAGGCGTTGTAAAATCTTATCGCCAATATGATGGCCATACTGGTCATTCACCTGATGGAAATGATTAACGTTCATTACAATGACGGCAGCCAACCTGTCGCTGGGCAATTCATCTAATAACCGGGTTAAATCCAGTGCCAGCGAGTTGCTGTTAGGTAAACCGGTTAAGTCGTTAAAAAAGGCCAGCTTTTGCAATTGCCGCTGCTGCAATTTCATTCGGGTGACATCGCTTAAGGTCGCAATGTAGGCCGCTTCCCCTGGGAAACTAGCCGGGGCTTCACGAACGGTTAAAATGGCAGAGTAACGCTGTTTATCTATATCGCGACCCACTATCAAAATACTCTGGTTACAGGGGAAGCCTCCGTCAATATCATCAATTTCCGTTGCTGATAGGAGTTCCTCGAGTCTTGAATTCAGACAGGCTGATTCGTTCAAGCCGGAAATGTCGGTAAATGGTGTATCAATCGCTATTACCCGACGGCGCCCGTCCAAAAGCGCAATGCCTGACAACACGTCATGCTCTGAGTTCTTCCCGGAATTAATGCTGGTGGTATCATAGTAGTCGGCAGAAATATTCGTCCAGGATCCCTGAAAGCGCAGCGGTTTCTGACTGCTACGGCGAACTTCGTCTCTAACCCAAACGTAATGCCCCTGTTGGTGACGAAAGCGATATTCACAAACAAATTGTTCTTCTTCAAAGCCGCGTAAAGCTGTTTTCTTTACTGTTTTTACGTCGTTAGGATGAATGTTGTTCAGCCACCAGCCCGGAGCCACTACCTCTTCTGTTGAGTATCCCAGAATGCGTTCGCAGTTTGTGCTTACCCAGTCGACGCAGAAACCACCAGAATCGAGAGCCCTAAGCTCATAGTGTACGGTTGGGCTGTTGCCGAGATAGCTATGCAGTAACTCACGAGACTTTTTAAACCGTAAGAACCAAATGCGGCGAATAAAGAAAAACAGAAAAACGACGGATAATGCGACAAATGCCCAGGGTTCCCATTGAATTAAGGTGGTTTTTATGTCGGCTTCTACCGGTAGCTTAGGAATTAGGGCGTTAGTGCTTATTTCCCAGACAATAGCAGCAATAATATAGCTGAGCGCCAAAACAACTTCCGGCCGTTTGAAAAAGCGTTTGTGCGACGCTCTGTGCAGTGTTAACTCTCTTTCATCTCTCATTATCGTATCCGTGCCCAGGGTATCTCTGATTTCTTCAATGACTTACTGAGAATAGAGCCTTGTAATTCTTCACACCCTATTTGCTTTAACAGTAGCAGCTTGGCGCGATCATTGATGCCCGTGGCTATGGTTGTTAAACCTCGGGCTCTGGCCATTTTGACCATAGAGGCTAACTCTCGTTTTTGATCGCTGTGAGACGTGGCTTTTTGCACTAATTCCTCAGACAGTTTTACCGCATCTACAGGCAGCACAAAAAGTGACTGTATAGTGGAGCGGCCTTCCCCAAAATGCGAGGCAATAACATTACAGCCAATGCTGCGTAGACGTTCCAGATAGCGTTTCGATTTGTCGGAAAGTGACATTAAGGCTCGTTCACTGACCTCGATATTAATATTTTGTGCTGGAAATTTGGTTTCCTGCAGCTCGTGCGCTAACACATTAAGTACAAGCGGGTCGACAATGTCATTAATGGTCACGTTAATAGCGACGCGTACAGTCACTTTTTGTTTTTGCCATACCCGCAGGTCTTTAAATGTGCGTTGAATAATCCATGACGTAAATTGCTGAGTTAAAGAAGCCTCTTCTATCATTGGCTTAAATTCTTCTAAACTCATACTCCCCCGCTTGGGGTGCACCCACTTGGCTGAAACTTCCAGTACCGAAAAGTAGCCTGAATTGGTGTTCAGGCGTGGCTGATAGTAAAGCTGAATATCATTATTCTTCATTGCCTCGCTAAACTGACGCGAAAAAGTGACCTCTTCAATTTGATCAATGGCCTCATTTTGTTCCAGAAACGAAAACTGTTGTTTCTTTTGAAAGGCATTGAAGGCGTGTGACTGAGCTTCGTCGAAAACTTTCTGGTGGTCTTCTTTAAGTTGTTCTTTTTTCACCCTAAGCACACCAGCGGTGCTGTCCATTTGATAAGAAACACCGTCAATGACTATGGGTTGCTCCAAAAAGCTTTCTATTTTTTGTTGCAGTTCTTTTGAGTTTTCTTCAGCTTCAGAGCGAACCCCAACCAGCTCATTTCTTGATGTCTGACCAACTTGCACCTGGTCTCCAAGGAGTTTTTTCAGTTGAACAGCCATTTGCTTAACAAGTTCGTTGGCTTTTTCAGTTCCTACTTGCTGCTGAATTTTGTCCATATTCTGTAAGCGGAAGTTGAAAATATCGACCAGGTCATCGGGTGAACTGCCTTTTCCATGGCCAATGCTTTCTAACTGTCTTAGCAGGGCGTTGATATTGGGAAGGTCGGTTCCCTGGTATTTGAATTTGGCCGTTTTTTCGGCACCACTTAATTCTTTTATGACTTTGGCAACCATTCCCGCCATAGTGGCCACAAGAGTATAGGCGACCATACGGAGCATCCAGCCGCCGACAATTTCGTTGCCGCTTATCAGCGACTCGGAAAAAGAAAAGGGGCTGAGTAATAGGCCACACATGAAACCAGCCAGGGCACCAATGCGTGACCCCAGCAGTAAACCGGTAAAAATTAATGGAAAGTAAAGTAGGTGCTCGTAAAGGCTCGGAAGCCCGCCCGTTATCTCAATGACCCTGATAATAGCCGCAATCAGTATCGCCAACACGAAGCCCATGAACACCTGTTTTTCGGCGTTCATCTCGGTGAAGTTGACGACACTTTCTTTGAGCCAGCTGGTAAAGCTGTTTGGGTCTTCCAATTTAGGCATTTATTCTTATCAGTTGTGATAAATTAGGCAGTTAGCTATCTTGAGGTTGTTATCAATCTTAACTTCTGTCAAGTATTTAAGCCGAGAATCATTAACATCAAGGAACCAGCTATGCGGGAATCTTTAGAACGGCGGTCATTTTTACTGACATTGATTTTAGTTAGTATCGCCTTCGCCTGGGTACTTATACCGTTTTGGGGAGCTATTTTTTGGGCTTGTGTGGTGACTGTTATTTTTTACCCGCTACAACAAAAACTGAAAAAGACGTTTGGAGACAAGCCAAACAGAGCGGCTCTTGTAACTTTGCTGATTGCATTGGTTATTGTGGTGATTCCGGCGCTGGGTATTTCATATTCCTTTGTGCAGGAGGGGGTTAGTTTTTATCAGCGGCTGGACGAAGGCAAAATTAACCCCGGTAAGCTCTTTGATGATATTCAAAAGGCGTTTCCGGTTATTAGTGACTTGCTTGCTCAGTTTGATATTAAAGCCAGCGATGTACGGGAGAAAATATCATCAGGAGCCGTTAGTGGTAGTAAGTTTTTGGCAGAAGAAGCGTTAAGCATCGGTCAAAATACATTCTCTTTTATCATTAGCCTCTCGCTAATGATTTATTTGACCTTTTTCCTTTTGCGAGACGGTCACTTGCTGATTGACCTTTTAGTAAAAGCGCTGCCTTTGGGCGATGAACGAGAACGTAAGCTGTTTACTAAATTTGCAGAGGTAACTCGGGCAACAGTGAAAGGAAACATTGTTGTGGCAATAGTTCAGGGCACATTGGGTGGCATAATTTTCGCGTTACTGGGTATTCCCGGAGCCCTGCTGTGGGGTGTCGTCATGGCCTTTTTGTCGTTAATCCCGGCGGTTGGCGCGAGTCTGGTATGGCTACCGGTATCTATTTATTTGTATGCGACAGGTAACTGGATAGCCGGTACCATTCTAGTGGCTTACGGGGCAATAGTCATTGGTTTGGCCGACAACGTACTGCGTCCGGTTTTGGTAGGGCGTGATACGAAATTACCGGATTATCTGGTGCTGTTTTCTACCTTAGGCGGTTTATCGCTGTTTGGTATTACCGGGTTTGTTTTAGGGCCGCTGGTTGCGGCCCTGTTTTTGGTGTTCTGGGATATCTTTATGAACGAGTTTAATAGCGTTTCTTAAAGTTGTGGGCGCGAGTATCCCCCAACACTGCCGTTGGGGGATAACACCCATTGCCACAACTGGATGTCGCGCGCACGGAATGCACCAGCACAGGACAGCAAATAGTATTTCCACATACGGTAAAACTCGTCATCAAACTGCTCTTTAATGGATGGCCAGGCGCTATCGAAGTTTTGAAACCAGGCCATTAAGGTTTTATCGTAATCGGCACCAAAGTTGTGCAGGTCTTCGCAGACAAACTTTTCTTCCAGTGCCGTTCCTATTTGTGAAATAGACGGAATTTCGCCATTCGGGAAAATGTACTTGCTGATCCACGGGTCGGCTGCGGTATCACTGACGTTTTTACCAATAGTGTGCAGCAGGAACAGGCCGTCTTCTTTGGTGCAGCGCAGAGCGACATCCATATAGTCGTCGTAGTTCTTCTGACCGACATGCTCAAACATTCCTAAGCTGATAACGCGGTCAAACTGTTCGTCCAGCTCGCGGTAGTCCTGTAGCCGGAATTCTACCGGAAGGCCTTTGCAGCGTTCTTTGCCAAGGGCTACCTGCTCTTTGGATATAGTGACACCAACACATTCGACACCGTAGTTTTCAGCGGCATACTGCATGAAGCTGCCCCAGCCACAACCAATATCAAGAACGCGCATGCCTGGCTTCAATCCCAGCTTTTTACAGCACAGTTCAAGTTTATGCCGTTGTGCTTCGTCAACGTCTTTGGCTTTTTCCCAGTAACCACAGGTGTAAACCATACGCTCATCGAGCATTGACTGATAAAGGTCATTGCCCATGTCGTAATGATGCTGACCAACCTCCCAGGCTTTGGATTTACTTTGTAAGTTGAAGACTCGGCTTTTTAAGGAATGGAAAATAAGGCGGGCGGGGTTAACTTCATCCTGAATGCCGGAGCGCAGTAGCTGGAAGAAAAACTGGTCAAGCGATTCGGCGTCCCACAAACGAGCCATATAGGATTCACCCAAGCCAAGATTACCGCGCGACAGTGCCTGATCAAATACGGTTTCATCGTGAACCTGCATATCCCAGGCTCTGTCACCGTTAATGCGGATATCTGCTTTTGCTAAAAGCTCTTCAACATACTCTCGTGATGTCGACATATTTGTTCGCCCATTCCGGAAAATGATGGTTAAAAACGTTATCAAGAATGGGCGAAACTGGCAATAAAGAGCCTTTTACCCGTCTTTTTTCGACGTAAACTCAGGGTAAGCTTCAACGCCGCAATCGACTTGATCTAAGCCGATATATTCCTGCTCTTTAGTTACACGAATGCCCAATATTAGCTTCAGTATAGCCCAGACAATAAGACTACTGAAAAACACCCAGCAGAAAATGGTACCGACACCGGCTAACTGAATAACAAAGCTGGCACCGTCATCGCTGAGCGGCACCACAAGGGTACCGAAAATACCGACCACACCGTGTACCGAAATAGCACCGACCGGATCGTCAATGTGGAGCTTATCCAGCCCAATAATGGAGAGCACGACAATAAGCCCCGCAATAAAGCCGATAACGCCGGCAAGCCAGGGTTCTGGGGTAACAGGTTGTGCGGTAATGGCAACCAGACCGGCTAAGGCACCGTTTAAAATCATGGTTAAATCGGCTTTTTTCCACAACAGCTTAGTAAATAGCAGCGTGGCGATAGTGCCAGCTGCGGCCGAGGTATTAGTGTTTACCATGGCGCGGGCTATGGCATTGGCATCGTCAACGGTGCTTAGCGCTAACTGTGAACCGCCGTTAAAACCAAACCAGCCAAACCAGAGAATGAAGGTACCCAGCGCGGCCAGTGGCATATTAGAGCCGGGTAAAGCGTTGATACTGCCATCACTCAGGTATTTACCGGAGCGCGGGCCAAGTAAAAGAACCGCAGCAAGTGCCGCTGATGCACCGGTTAAATGCACAATGCTGGAGCCGGCAAAATCGACAAAGCCCCATTCTGTCAGCATTCCACCGCCCCAGGTCCATAAGCCCTGTACCGGATAAATGACCGCACTAAGCACGACACAGAACAGCAGAAAGCTCATTAGCTTCATACGCTCGGCAACGGCACCTGAGACTATCGACATAGCAGTAGCAACGAACACCATCTGAAAAAAGAAATTAGCGTCAGCCGCGTAAGCTGAGGTTGAAGGATCGGGGTACATGACTTTGTAGCCGATAACCAGGTAAACAATACAGGCGATGGCGTAGAGCACGATGTTTTTGGTCAGAATTTCGGTGGTGTTTTTGCTTCTGACCAGACCCGCCTCCAGCATGGAAAAACCAGCCGCCATCCACATAACCAGCGCCCCGGATATGAGTAAGTAAAAGGTGTCTACCGCGAAAGTGAGTTGTTGTAAGTTTTGTGCTTCCATGATGGGCTCCTTAAAGGGCGTCTTGGTCGGTTTCGCCAGTGCGTATGCGAACGCATTGCTCCAGCGGCATAACGAATATTTTTCCGTCGCCGATATTGCCGGTATGAGCCGCGGCAATGACTACTTCCAGAGCTCGTTCGACGGTTTCGTCGGGAACCGCCAGTTCAATTTTCATTTTGGGCAGGAAGTCGACTTGATATTCGGCGCCCCGGTACAGTTCGGTATGCCCCTTTTGACGTCCTACTCCCCGGACTTCGGTTACTGTCAGGCCTTTGCAGCCAATTTCAAACAGCGCTTGCTTCACATCCTCCAGCTTGAAGGGTTTGATTAACGCAACGAGCATTTTCATGGTGCTTTCCTTATTAAAATATTGTTAAGCAACCCTTTAACTTCACGAAGCGTGCCAGAATTTAACTAGCTGATATTTATGAATAAATAATATTTACGTAATTTTTCTGCACAAAAAACGTGCGCCCCTTCTGTGCATTGCACCAAAAGTGCTATTGAACCAAAAGGGTACAGGGGAGATACTATTTACCTACAGTAGCGAATGATTAAGGGTGCAGTGGCATGAGAGTTGGCGCGCGGCAGAGCGATCTTATCGGGCAGACGGATTTACTTCGTATACCGTCGCTGTCTGATTTAACCGGATGCGATATCTTTATTAAATGCGAGTTCCAGAATCCGGGCGGCTCCATTAAGGATCGCGCGGCTAAGCAACTGATTGATGACGCTATGGAACGCGGCGAGTTAAAGCCGGGTATGACGGTGGTTGAAGGTACCGCCGGTAATACCGGTATTGGCCTGGCTGTTGTGGCAAAGTCTTACGGCTTGCGTATGTTAGCGGTCATGCCCAATGACCAGACACCGGAGAAAGAGCGCATGATCCGCTTGCATGGCGGTGAACTGATGGCGGTTGATCCGGTTCCTTTTAAGAACGAAAACCACTTCTACCATACGGCGCGCCGTTTAGCGGAAGAACGCGATGATTGCTGGTGGGCTAACCAATTTGAAAACACCAGTAATGCTCGTGCGCATTACCTTCATACTGGCCCGGAAATATGGGAACAAACCGAAGGGAGAATTGACGCTCTGGTGTCTGTGGCTGGAACCGGTGGCACCATTGGTGGTAACTCTCGCTTCTTAAAAGAGCAGAACCCGGAACTGGATGTTTGGGTGGTTGACCCGGATGGTTCCGGTATCTATGAGTTTTTACGCAGCGGCGAATATGTGTCGAATGGCGGCTCTATGACGGAGGGCATTGGTATTATGCGGCTAGTGGATAATTTCCGCCAGGCACGTATTGATCACGCGGTTAATTTGCCCGATCAAGATTTAGTGACTTTGTCACGTTATATCCGAGACGAAGATGGTATTGTTCTGGGGAGTAGCTCGGCGCTAAACGTGGCTGGTGCGTTGGCCGCAGCTTTACGAAAAGGTCCGGGACACCGCATTGTGACCTTTTCCTGTGACTTGGGTGAACGTTCGGTGAGTAAGCTGTACAACCCGGAATATTTGCGCGGACGCGGGTTAAACCCTGACCCGGAACCCATTGACGTATTAATGACGCGTTATCGCGAGCTTGGCGATAAGGTACTAGAGGTTAACTGGAACAATGACTAAACGTATTTTTGGGTGTTTGTTTTTATTGGTATCAGCAACCGCAGTTCAGGCGCAGGACGAGACGCCGGATGCGCCGTTCCATGACCTTCAAGTTCCGCAGTTTCTGGACATTGCGCACCGCGGTGCTTCCGGTTATTTACCCGAGCACACTCAGGCCAGCACCGTTATGGCTCATGGGCTGGGAGCGGACTTCATAGAGCAAGACGTGCAACTGAGCCGTGACAGCGTTCCGGTCGTTCTGCATGATGAAATTCTGGACCATGTCACCAATGTCTCCGAAGTGTTTCCGGAAAAGCATCGTCCCGATGGTAAATACTATGTGGTCGATTTTTCGCTGGAAGAGCTTAAACAGTTAACTATGGTCGCCCGGCATAAAGATTATGAGCTGGTTTACCCTAAGCGATTTTCTCACCCCGATGTTCACTTTCCTATACAAACGCTGGATGAGGAAATCAAACTGATTCAGGAGCTGAATCGCGTTCGGGATATGTCGACAGGCATTTATATCGAGATCAAATCTCCGCGCTGGTATCAGCAGCAAGGGTACGACGCGACGGCGGCAGTGATGTCTGTCCTGGCTCACAACGGATACCACGACAAACGGCCAACACCGGTTTATCTGCAGTCTTTTGACCCGGAAGTGTTACGTCGCTTAAAGCGTGAATTTAACTGGGACTTTCCGTTAATTCAGCTGGTGGGTGACAATGAGTGGGGAGAGACCGATATTGATTACAGCGCCATGCGCACGGGTGCCGGGCTGGAGTCAGTAAAAAGCTACGCTGAAGGTGTCGGCTTGTGGGTAAACCACGTATTAACCGGAGTATCAGAAAGCGGTGAGCCTGAATGGGACAGTGTTTTAAAGTCAGCGGAAGAGAAAGGTCTGGATGTTCATGTTTATACCTTGCGGGCCGATGACTTACCCGAAGGCGTGGAGTCTCATGCGCAATTGCGCCAGTGGTTAAAACAAGCTGGCGTAGAGGGCGTGTTTACTGACTTTCCGGACAAAAAGTAAAGCGCATTTTGAAACCGTCGCTGCCGTCATCGTAGTATTCCGGCAGAATATCGATGGTTTCGAAACCACAGCTTTGATACCAGTGAATAGCGGCCTTGTTGTCGCTTTTCACTTCCAGCGACATGGCATTAGCGCCGGCGGTTTTCGCCGAATTCAGCACTTCATTCATAAGCAGATTACCTACCCCTAAACCGCGAAAGTTCTGAGCTACGGCTATTGAGTACAGGCGCCATACTTTGCTGTTACGCCGGGTAAAGGCAATAGCGTACCCGGCTAAATCGTTACCTGAACGTGCTACCCAGCAATAGTTATGGCTGGATTCAATTACTCGTTTAAAACTGCGACGACTAATGCAACTGTAATTAAAAGTTGCACGTTCTAAAGAAACTAATTGTTCAAGGTCGTTCTTGTCTGCCCGCTCAATGCGAAACTCAGTATTCATCCAGGCGTCGTCCAAAATCAGCCATAATCAGCCGGTACAGCTCATAACCTAAGTGTTTGTCTTCCACACCAGATTCAATTGACGGGTTGTCATTAATTTCAATAACAACAGGGCCTTGCGGTGTTTGTTTAATATCTACACCGTACAGGCCGTCACCTATTAAGCGGGTTGCCTGTAACGCCAGCCGCACCACATCTTTAGGGGCTTGGTGCACGCCTAAAGTGGCAAAAGAACCGCTTTTACCTCGCGAGGACGACTCGCTGTGGTTATAAATTTGCCAGTGGTTACGCGCCATAAAGTACTGGCAAGCGTATATGGGGCGGTTATTCAGCACGCCAATTCGCCAGTCGTAGTCGGTTCTCATATACTCTTGTGCCAGCAGTATAGTGGACTGCTTAAAAAGCTCCGTTGCCACTTGTTTAAACTGGGCTAAGTCTTCTGCTTTTTCCACGCCAATAGAAAATGAACCGTCAGGAATTTTCAGCACAACCGGATAACCCAAACGTTCGCCTATTGCTTCGTAGTCGATATCTGATTGGCTCAACAAGAGTTCTGTTTTTGGTGTCGCTACCTTATGTTTATCCAGTAACTCTTTTAAGAACACTTTATTGGCACATTTAACAATGGAGTCCGGGTGGTCAATGACGACCATACCGTTGGCTTCGGCTTTTTTCGCAAAGTGGTAGGTATAATGATTAATACGGGTGGTTTCGCGAATGAAAAGCGCATCAAACTCCAACAGACGATTGAAATCGTTTGCCGTAATCAGCTCAGCTTCAATATCGGCCTCTTTGGCGGCTTTTATAAACAATGACAGTGCTTTTTTGTCACTGGTCGGAATGGCCTCGTCCGGATTATACAAAATGGCCAAATCAAAACGGTACTCTTTGCGGGTGCGCGCTCTGCGCCACACACGTTTACTGAAATGATCCAGTGAGTTACCAAAAAAGCTTTGTTGCTCATCAGTTAACTGATTCAACGCACCTGATGTCAGCTTGTTAATATGCCAGCGACCGTTAAATTCCAGTTCAACTTTTAAAATAGGGCATGGGTAGCGCTCAAATATTTGGCGTGCAAAAGAAGCCAGTTCAGGCTGTTCGCATAAGCCAAAACAAATCAGTAGCGACAGCGACTTTTCGTCACGATTCTGCAAATATTTAGTGAGTGATCGGTCGGCGGTATTAATCAGTAACTGATAATGGGAAAAGTTGGTCAGGTCATTAATAGTCGCAACCGACGGCATAACTCTTTGTCCGCGAGCCTCTGCCAGCAGACTAACGTAGTAGCCGGTTGACAGGTAAGATAAGTCGTTACACAAATTTAGAACATGATAACGACTCTGCAAGTGTGCCGATTGTAAGTATTCACTTGCGGTGAGTAAGCTTTGACTAGGGTAATAAGGCTGCCAGTCGGCGGCGTTATCTATGATAAGGTGAACGTGTTGCTGCATGTCGTAAAGTACTCAGAAGTCGTTAAAAATAATGTAAGTTATTTGCTTATTATTTGCGTAATAAATGCAACTCACACTATATTAGAAAGACGACGGATAACAAGCAGATTTGCTGTTTTATCTTTTTCAAAGGAGTCAGGTGAATGCTGACAATTCTGGCAAAGCTGTTAAAAGCTTTGAATTCTGAAACCAGCGCCTGGGCACTGGCGTTAGCTGTAGTACTAGGAATGTTTATGGGGATAACCCCGCTATGGCGAATTCATAACTTAATAATTTTATTGGCGGCATTAATATTCCGCGTAAACCTCAGTCTATTCATTGTGTCTTTTGGTATTTTCTCTGGTATCGCTTACCTGCTGGACCCTTGGTTCCACAGTGTCGGTTTGAGCTTATTAGAAGCGTCAGGCTGGCAGGGCATTTATGAAGCACTGTATGCAACTGCCTTAGGACGCCTGTCTATGTTTAATCACACCATAACTATGGGCAGCTTTGTTATCGCGTTGATTGCCGCGCCGATTGTAGCTGCGTTGAGTTACTGGGTTATTGCCAATTACCGTAAAAGAATTCAGGCTCAAATAATGAAAATGCGCGTGGTGCAGGTTATTCGCGGTAGCCGTTTCTGGCAGATCTATACGGACTTTAGGGGGTGAGTATGAAGCGCAGTATCATTCGCTGGCCGGGACTGGCCGTTTTCGCCGGGTTCGTATTGTTGTTGGTCGCTATTTCCTGGTTGTTTCTGGACGCTATTATAAAAGTTACATTAGAGCACACGCTGGGAAGACTGAACGGCGCTGAAGTTAATATTGAGCGAGTTGAGCATAGCTGGGTACCTTTATCTCTGACTTTGGCCGGTATCCAGGTCACCGACCCTAATGCACCGAAAAATAACCGGGTACAGGTTGGTGAAGCTTCAGCGGACATCAGCCCTACAGAAATTGTGCTTGGCCGAACCTTAATTGAACAGCTGACTATGACCGGAGTTCGTGTTAATCAGCCACGGGAAAGTGAGGGTGACGTTTATGTCATGCCGGATCAGGAAGACGTGCAGAATTGGGCCAGTCAGTCCTGGGATAAACTGACCACGTCTTTACCTTCTGTGGACGATATTGTCAGCCAGGTTGATTTGCGTACAGAAACGGTGATTGATGAAGCCAAAGCTGCCTACGAGCAGCAAGAACAAGAGGTTAAAGCAGCTAGAGAAGCTTTGCCGAGTAAAGACAAAATAAAAGAATACGAAGAGAAAATTAAGCAAATTACCGAAGGCAAAGTAGAAGGCCTGGCTGATATTGCGGCGAGAAAAGAGGCTTTAGATGAATTAAAAGACTCGATTCGGGCAGACAAAGAAGCTGTCAGTAATTTTCGTGATGAAGTGAAGCAGGCGAAAGAGGTGGTGCAACAGCAAATAGCCGAACTTAAGAACGCCCCGGGTAACGACATTGACCGAATTAAGTCGTTTTTCAGTCTGGACGGAAGTGGTTTAGAGAACGTGACTGGTTTGTTATTAGGCGAAAAAGCGCGGGAGTGGAGTAAATACGTACTCCTTGCCTATGAACAGCTGGGTCCTATGCTGGCGCGTTCGGACAACTCTGCAACGGTAGAGCCGGTGCGTGGCGAGGGGCAGAGAATTTCCTTTGCCGATGACAACGCACCACCGGAGTTTTTAATTAAAAAGGCGCGCACCGAATTTATGGTTGGCGGTACGGTTATTGATGTCGACTGGCAAAATATTACCCACCAGCATAATTTACTGGGTCAGCCGACGACGTATCAGGCTCGGGCCGATAACAGCGACTTGTGGAATGCGTTTAACCTGAATGGCGAATTATCGCTGACTGACCTGGGCATTGATGCGAAGCAGCAATGGCAGTTGAAAGGCGCAAAACTGAATAACCTAAAGCTTAGTAATAGCAGCGAACTCAGTGCCAATATTTTATCGTCCATGATGGACAGTGATGGAACCGTGCTAGTTCGTGAGAATAAACTGGACGGGAAAGCCATGGTACGCATGCTGAATCTTGACTTAGAAGCCGAGGGCAGCAGCAAACTGACTTCTGCGGTTGCAGGTGCTTTAAAGCAACTACAGCGGTTAGATATTACCACCAACATTGGCGGCGATATTCAACGGCCATCGCTGAGTTTTGAATCCGATTTAGATGACCAATTAGGCGATGCGTTGGCTCAATCCGCGATGGGCGAGGCCGACGAAAAACTGGCCGAAATAAAAGCTGACCTTACTGCCAAAGTTTCAGAGCAATTAGGTGGTCAGCAAGGCCTGCTGGAAAACCTTACTCAATGGGACAATGAGTCTGGTGAACAGAGCAAACAACTGGAAGAGCTGTTAAAAGCCAAAGTTGGAGACAGTCTTAAAGATAAACTCAAGAGCCGTCTGGGCGGCTCTTGAGTCTCGCTCGGGTTACTCTTTCGTTAAAAATTCGCTGAGTAGCCCGGCTTTTTGTTGAATAGAAAACAATCCATTTAAGTGTCCCCAGGGACCACTAATTTCTTCGTATTGAACCTCTTTACCCATTTCTCTAAGTTGCTCAGCTGTGTTTTCCGCCATATACGGCATTAACAGCAGGTCGTTACTGGATGGCAAAAACAATGTTTTTGCAGAAATGTTTTTTAATCCATCTTTTAAAGTGTTCTGATGACCGGCAACAAACAGTTGGTTTGCGCGGACCAGGTAGAGAATATGGTTCGCATCAGCGAGTGGTGCACGAGCCCGGCTCGCACCAAACAGCCATTCAACTGCCGGAAGCTCAGTGGTGACCGATTCCAGACCTTTGGCTGGTAGCGTTTCCTGTTTAGGTACTGCCTGGTTAATGTATTCCGGATGCATTGCACCCTGAGTGATCATTGCCTGTGCCAGAGTGACACCTTCGAGCGGTGCATCGCCATCGTAATAGTTGCCGCCGTTCCAGTTGGGGTCTAACTTAATGGCCTGTGCCCACTGTTCTAGCCCCATAATGGTCCATGCGTCCAGTGATCCTGCTCCAATGACAGACACCATGCGTTCAACCCAGTCGGGATAAGCTGCTGCCCATTCAATGGCCTGCAGTGATCCCATGGATGCGCCAATCACCGCGTGCAGTTTATTAATGCCTAAATCTTCCAATAGTGCCTTTTGTACGTTCACAAAATCTCGAATGGTAACTACCGGGAAGTCCAGCCCGTAAGGTTTTCCCGTGTCCGGGTTGATACTGGCAGGCCCTGTAGTAATAACATTGGGAAGATTAGGGTAGGCGTTGACCAGTGAATCGACGCTGATAACGTAGTATTTATCGGTATCAATTGCCTTACCCGAGCCAATAATGGCATCCCAGTAGCCAGCTTGTGGATCATCTTCGCTGTACTTGCCCGCCGCGTGGCTGTTCCCGGAAAAGAAGTGAGTAATCAGAATAACGTTGTCTTTAGCCTCATTGAGTTTGCCATAGGCTTCCCAACCTACTTTGACGTCTTTAATTGTTTCTCCTCCATGGGTTGTATAGGAGTCTATAGTAAAGCTTTGTTTTTCAACCCACTGGTCTGCGCTTAGGGGCAAGCTGATGAGCAGCACCGTAAGGCTGATAAAAGTTGTCCGTAGCCATGTCATAATTCATTCTCCTGTAAGTAATTCTGGTATTGCTCACGTAATGTATTTTTTATTAGCTTGCCGGTTCCTGTGTGTGGCAGTTTGTCAACGAACACCACGTCGTCCGGCATCCACCAGCGTGCAATTTTTCCATCTAAAAAGTTTTTAATGTCCTCTTTCGATAAACTTTCGCCTTTATTCAGTACAACCAGCAGCAGAGGGCGTTCATCCCACTTAGGGTGTTTTACACCAATAACGCAGGACTCATTAACGGCCTGGTGTTGGCTGACAAAGTTCTCTATATCTAGAGAACTTATCCACTCGCCACCGCTTTTAATCACATCTTTTTTACGGTCGACTACTTTCATAAAGCCTTCTGGGTCGATAACAGCAATGTCACCTGTAGCTAACCAACCGTCGGGAAAGCTACTTAAATCGTCATTACGAAAGTATTGCGAGGCTATCCAGTGTCCACGAACTTGCAGTTCCCCGCGGGTTTCACCGTCGTTTGGCAAAGGGGTGTCTTCGGCATCAACAATGCGGTGTTCGATACCGAAAACTGGACGTCCGGCTGTGGTTTGTAACTTGTATTGTTCTTCTTTAGGGCGGTGAATGACGTCGGCCTGCGGTGGCACCGAATGAACCAAAGGTCCGGTTTCCGTCATACCCCAAATGGGTTGCCAGTAAACGTTATATTCCTGGTCGTAGGTTTTTACCAGCCCCATAGGTGAAGCGGCACCACCAACGCAAACACGTTGCAGCGATGGAATATCCAGTGAGTTTTCACTGAGATAATTGTGCAAAGTGAGCCAAATGGTCGGTACACCTAAACCCACAGTGACATTTTCTGTGCGTATCATCTCAGCCATTGCCTCACCCGAGGTACCGTCGCCAGTGAACACTAACTTACAACCGGATAAAGGACCGGCGTAGGGCGCCCCCCAGGCGGCTACGTGATACATAGTGACCATAGGCATCAGTACGGTATCGCTGCGTAGGTCGAGCATGTCGGCACTGACGGTTGCCTGGGCGTGTAGCACCATAGCGCGGTGTGAGGCCAGTACGCCTTTGGGGTTGCCCGTAGTGCCCGAGGTATAACAAAGCAGCGCTGCGCTGTTTTCATCAACGTCTGGCCAGTCAAAGTCTTTAGGTTCTGATTCCAGAAGTTCTTCATAACAAAGCACATTCTTAAGCTTGGTATTCGGCATGTGATTTTTGTCGGTCATCACTACAAAGCCTTTTACCCCGGGCAGCTTGTCTTCAATGGACTCGAGTAGCTCGACAAAACTTAGGTCGACAAATACCCAGCCGCTCTCTGCATGGTTCAGAATCCACGCAATTTGCTCGCCGAATAAGCGAGGGTTTACGGTATGCATGACCGCGCCGCTGCCACTTACGGCATAATAAAGCTCCATGTGACGGTAGGTGTTCCAGGCCAGACTGGCAACACGCTCGCCGGGTTGTACCCCCAGCTTTTGTAATGCGTGGGCTAATTGTCCGCTTCGTTGCCAGCATTCGGCATAAGAGTAGCGGTGAATGTCACCCTCCAGCCGTCGGGTGACAATTTCTTGCCGAGGGTGGCGGTTTGCTGCAAATTTCAGTAAATCGATAATTTGCAGTGGCCGCTTCATCATATTTCCTAACATGGTTACCTTCCCTTACTGCTGGGTTACAACATGAATAAGCCAATGGCCACGGCGAGGCCCATTAACGGCACAACAACGGTTACGGCTGCGACAGCCCAATAAGCGGCACTGTGTTTCTCGTTACAAATAGCGCGAATAGTGGTAACTACGTAGCCATTGTGGGGCAGCGAGTCGAGCGCTCCTGAGGAGATCGAGACAATGCGGTGCAGTTGCTCGGGGTTAACGCCTGCGGCCATATAATGCGGACCGACTTCAGGTAAGGCGATTGCCTGACCACCGGATGCCGAACCGGTTAACCCAGCAATAACGCTCACTGCAACCGCTGCGCCCACCAACTCATTGCCTGGCAAGCTGGTCATGGCAGTAACGGCAGCATCAAAGGCAGGCGTAATCTTGGCGATACTGCCAAAGCCAACCACTGCCGCAGTATTACCAATAGCCACTAAAGCCCCTGTGGTAGCTTCATGAATAGCGGTTTGGGGTTTGTGAAAATGTTTAAAGTTAATAACGGCAATAGCAATTACACCGCCCAACAAAGCTACTATCAGGGCGTTTTGCTGCAAGGTGTCGTGAAAGGTAAAAGAGAGCCCCAGAACAACTAACAGTGGAATTAAGCCACTAATGGGTGAAGGCAATTTCCGCTCCAGCAATATCGGGTCGCCTTCACGTGCTTCAAACTTCTCACCATTAGCTATGGCGCGGTTAATAATCTTTCTTAACCACCAGTAGCCAAAGGTTGCCATTAATACTGCGACTACCAAACTGACTTCCCAGGCCGCATAAGGCGAAGTGCCGAGGTATTTTACGGGGATCCAGTTCTGGATTTCCGGTGAACCGGCTGAAGTCATGGTAAACGTGACGGAGCCAAAAGCCAGCGCCGCCGGAATAAAGCGTCGAGGCAAGTTGGCATCTTTAAATAAACTGAGCGCCATTGGGTAAACCGAAAAAGCGACAACGAAAACGCTGACACCACCATAGGTTAAAATGGCGCAAGCAAGAACGACCGCGAGTACTGCCTGTTTACGGCCTAGCTTGTTGATGATCCAACGGGCGACACTGTCGGCGGCGCCGGTATCCTCCATAAATTTGCCAAACATTGAGCCGAGTAAAAACATAAAAAACCAAGCGGCGACAAAGCTGGCAAAGCCGTCCATGTAGGCACTGACAAAATTCACATCACCTGTGAGTAATGGAACGCCGCTGCATAATGCGACTATAACAGCGCATAGAGGGGCACTGATAAACAGGTTCATCCCTCTTAAAGTGAGTACGATCAGCAACACAAGGCCGCCAACCAAACCAATCATACTTAACATGAGTTACCTCGCAACGAGAAGAAAACGGACCATGCTCTGAATCGCTGCATGGATGTATTGTGCGTGATAAAGGAATTTGTCCCTATAGTACTATGGTACAGATCACAATCTTAACAATTTGCGCTAGGTTATTAAGCAACCATGACTCTGAACCGTTAAATTGCTGTAAACGGAAATAACAAATACAAATGACATAACTTGTCAGGGGAACAACAATGAAACAACCCAACTTTCAGAAATCACTGATTGCAGTAGCGGTAACCACTTTTCTGGCAACTCCTGCTGCTTTGGCGCAACAAAATGACAACGCGACAGCTGATGATAGTAAGTTAGAACGAATTGAAGTCACTGCACGCCGCACCACCGAAAGTTTGCAGGAAGTGCCGGTTTCAGTCAGTGCTTTTGGCGAAAAAGAGCTGGAACAGGGGGGAATTGAAGACATTACTGAGCTTCAGTTCAAAATGCCGAACACCACTTTTCAGGTAAGCCGGGGTACTAACTCTACGTTAACCGCTTATATTCGCGGTATTGGTCAGCAAGATCCCCTTTGGGGCTTTGAACCGGGCGTTGGCATCTATATCGACGATGTATATGTTGCCCGTCCACAGGGCGCTGTATTAGAAGTTCTGGATGTACAGCGTGTGGAGGTTCTGCGAGGCCCTCAGGGCACCTTATATGGTAAAAATACCATTGGCGGAGCCATGAAGTACGTGACCAGAGAGCTCACGGGCTACAACGAATTTGAGGTTAAAGGCACGGTCGGTACTCATAATCAGCGCGATTTGAAAGTATCGGGGCAAACAGCCTTAGCAGATAACTTCTATATTGGTGGTGCATTTGCGACTCTTAATCGTGATGGTTTTGGTGAGTTCGTTAATACCGGTGCTGAAAACTATAATAAAGAGTTAATGACTGGGCGTATTAATGCTAAATGGCTGGCTTCCAAAGATGTTTCCGTGAAGTTTGCGGCAGACTGGACGCAGGATGATTCGAATGCAAGAGGTGGTCATCGCTTACAACCGAGCCTATTAAGCACAGAGCCTGCATTGGACGATGTGTTTGATTCTTACACTGCAATGCCAACCGACAACAGCGTTGAAACCGAAGGGTACTCAGTAACTGTCGACTGGGATATTGATAATGCCTGGGCATTTAAATCGGTAACGGCGTATCGGGAAGGTAATACCGACACGAATATTGATTTTGATTCTACGGTGAATCCGGTTCTGCTGGTACCTGCTGTTTATGAAGATGAGCAGACCACGCAGGAGTTTCAACTTAACTACAGCAGCGCCCGATTCAACTTTATCAGTGGTCTGTACTTCTATGAAGGCGAAGCTTGCGGAGTTTTTGGTACCGTACTCGGCTTACTGAACTTAACTATTGATAACGGCGGTTGCGTTGATACCTCAAGTGCGGCTTTATTCGGTCAGGGAACTTACCAAATAGATGATCATTGGGCTTTGACCCTGGGCGGACGCTATACTCGAGATGAGAAAGATGCCGATGTTTTCCGTTACACCTATGCAGGGGTTAAATTTTTAGATCGGGGCGATTACTCAGCTGATCCCATTGCCGTGAATTCAGATTTCAGTACAAAAGCCGACTGGAGCAAGTTCTCTCCGCACGCCAGTATCCGTTATCAAATGGATCCAAACTTGATGTTTTATGCAAGTTACAGCAATGGCTTCAAATCGGGTGGAGTCGATATGCGTGCTGATGTATCACTAAACCCGGATGCTGAGAACCCCTATGACCCCGAAGTTGTTGATACCTTCGAGCTTGGAGTCAAAAGTGAATTACTTGATGGGCGTTTAAGGTTAAACGCTTCGACTTTCTATTCCGATTATCAGGATATGCAAGTTACGGTACAGCGCGCGGTTTCTAATGGTGTGGCTTCACAGGTATTGAATGCAGCGGATTCAACTGTGAAAGGGGTTGAGTTTGAAGGTAGTTTTGCTGCAACATCAACGCTGAACTTTACTGGGTCCGTTGGCTACATCAACGCCGAGTTCGATGAAGTGGCATTCTTTAATCCAAACACTCAGCAGGTTGAAGATGTTTCAAACCGTTGGTCATTTCCCAATACTCCGGAGCTAACCGCTAATCTGGGCTTTAATCAGGAATTCATGTTGTCAGGTGGAGCGCTTGTTTGGTCAGGCGCTGTATCCTATCGTGATGAAACTCAAATATTTGAAGAGCCTTCCCCATTAGATGAAGAATCTTATTCATTAGTGAACACCAGTCTAGTGTGGTATTCAAGTTCGTCGAACTGGACGGTTGGTCTCCATGCAAAAAATGTATTTGATAAAGAGTACCGTTTATCAGGGTATAACTTTGGCTCGACCTTTGGAGAAAATATTGTGACGGGGTATTACGGTAATCCGCGTACCGTATCGCTTTCAGTCGGTTATCGTTTCTAACTGCCTTGCCGGCGTTACTAGATTGACCGGTAACGCTGGCTTTTTTTGCTTAAGTCGATAGCATGGTTATGAGACATCAATTAACCGCGGCAGGAAGTATGGCCAGAGCAATTATCGCTGACGACCACCCACTTTTCAGGGCAGCAATGAAACAGGCTCTAAGTGAGAGTTTAGAAAGTGATATTATTGAAGCATCTAGTTTCTCCCAGCTAGAGCAGCAACTGCAACAATTTCCTCAAATTGAATTGGTTTTCCTCGATCTCTCTATGCCTGGCAACCGGGGATTAACTGGCCTTAGCGTTTTACGAAGTCAATTCCCTGATATTCTGGTTGTTATTGTTTCTGCTAACGAAGATACCCGAGTCATACGTCAAGCTATGGCACTGGGAGCCAGCGGCTATATCCCCAAATCGGTTCCATTGCCTGAATGGCAAACGGCAGTGACGACCGTTTTATCGGGAGATAACTGGTTACCGGAATCTATGCGTACCGTAAGTTTAACCGAGCCAGATGTTGAAATGAGCGACTTCGCCAATAAGCTAGAGCAATTGACGCCGCAGCAGTTTAAAGTTTTACAATGTATCGCAGACGGCTTGTTGAACAAGCAAATAGCTTATGAGCTTGGAGTTCAGGAAACGACGATTAAGCAACATGCATCGGCTATCTTACGTAAACTTAAATGCGTTAACCGCACTCAGGCGGGTATTCTTTTTCGTCAAATGCTAGATACGCCGGATACGCTTGAGTAACCGTTTGAGAGCTCCACTTTTCAGGGGTTTGGGAATAAAGTAAGCATTGGCCTCTAATGCTTGCTCCCGTAATAGCTCATCGGGGTCAGCTGAGTTGATGATAGCTGGCGTATTGCTGTTCCATAGTTTTCTGATGCTAACGACTAATTCAATTCCTGTATTACCATTGTCTAAATGATAGTCGGCCAAAATAAGATCGCAGGGTGGGTGCTTCCTGGCTTGATCAAAGCTGCTTGCGGTCATCGTTTCGGCACCCCAGTCGGTCAATAAACCTGCGGTTGCTTTTAATACACCGGGATCGTTATCAATGACTAAAACTCGCATATCTTTCAATAGTTTTTCGTCAACTGAGTCGTTTTTTATAACGACTGGCTGAGGTTCCTTTTGCCAGCCGATTACAGGCAAAGTTAGGCTGAAAGCAGTTCCTTTATCCAGCGTGGAGGACAAACTCAAGTCAATTCTCAACAGCCTGCACATACGCTCAACAATAGAAAGGCCAAGCCCTAGGCCTGGATTGTCTCCGCTGGACTGCAATTGATGAAACTCTCGGAATATTTCTGTTTGCTTATGTTCAGGAATACCTGAACCGGTATCGATAATGCATATTGTTAAGTGTTGCTGGTGTCGGCGGAAGCCCAAGACAATGCGGCCATGCTGAGTATAACGCAAAGCGTTAGAAAGGAGATTTTGAATAATGCGGTTGAGCAGTTTCCTGTCGGTTTTTACTAAAGCGGAACTTTTGTGGTAGTGAAAACGCAGTTGTTTTTCTTTTGCCATAGCCTGATAACGCTCAACCAAGGGTAAGAGCGCCTGATCAATAGAGAATTCCTGATAATCAGGTTTCAGATTTCCCGCATCGAGTTTTGTCATATCGAGCAGCATGGTGAGCAACTCTTCGGCGTGATCAAGAGAACGTTGAATATTGACTGCTAAGGGTAGATATTCGTTAGGTAATCGGGATTGCAGCATTTCACAAAATAGACTGGCGGCATTAAACGGCTGCATTAAGTCGTGGCTGACTGCTGCGAAAAAGCGAGATTTACTTTCATGAGCTTTTTCTTCTGCTTCTTTAGCTGACAATAGTTGCTGTGTGCGTTCATCAACTCGTTCTTCAAGCTCCTGATTGATTTTTTGCAACTGCCTTTGTGCTTCCACTCGCTCAGTGATGTCACTGTAGGTTGTAACAAAGCCGCCACCTGGCATTGGACTTCCCTGCAGTTCGACAGTTAACTCACCTTGTTGACGCTGATAATGATAGGTACTGCCAGTACGCAAGAAATTAAGACGCTTTTGAATTTCTGCCTCTACATCAGCATTTTGTGAGTTACTCAGCAGACCGCGCCGGGCGTTATAACGCAATAGTTCTTCAACCGGCATACCGGCACGAACTAAACCATCGGGGTAATCAAATATTTCCAGATACCGTCTATTCCAGGCGACTAATCTGAGCTTTTGATCTACGACGCTGATACCTTGCGGAATGTTTTCTACCGAAGCTTGTAACAGTTCGCGATTAAACTGATAGAGTTTGGAAGCTTCTGTGGCCCAGTCAACCACACGGGATACTGGAAATTCTTGTTGCTCAGATACGGTATCCAGTAACAAGCGGCTGGCCGAAGTTCCGATGACAGCCGATAGTTCGCGTTCAATACGCACTAACATAGGGGCTGGTACCATAGACTGACCTTCCGGAGTTAATAGATCCATTCTTAAACGCCGTTGAATAGCAGCTAATTGCCGGTCGTCATAAAATCTGGACAAGAGTGAGCGTAACCGGGCCCAAGTGAGGCTGGGTTGCTGTTCATAGTCGTCGCTGCTTTGAATGCTTTGTAGGTCAGTCTGAACGTTCTTACTAATTAAAGAAAATAACCAAAAGCAGATGAGGTTTGCGCCCAGGCTTATCAGCACGCCATTGGCAATATCTATATCGGTAACTTGTGGCTGTCGCCCAATAGATGGAACGAGTAATAGTATGACCCAGAGCGCTGTGCCAACTCCCAGTCCCACTAATACGCCGGTTTGAGTTGCACTACGCCATAATACGGTGGCGAGTATCGCTGGTGTAAGTTGGGTTAATAAAGCTAGAGATAAAAGACCGGAATTCACTAATGGCATAGATTCAATGGTGGCTTGATAGTATAAGTACGCCATAAACATGACCACAACCATCGTCATCCTTCTAATGGAGAGGATTCGGGTTGGGGTGAAACTGAATTGCCGTAGTTTCTGCCGGGTCATACGCAGCCAAATGGGCATGACAACATCGTTTGAAACCATAATACTCAATGCCAGTAAGGCAATAATAACCATACTAGTGGCGGCTGATAACCCACCAATAAAAGCAATAAGGGTTATATCCGGGCGATCCATCATCAAGGGTATTACCAGCATGAAAGTATCTTGATTTGCTAGCTCCGGAGCCAGATGTAAGGCGCATAAAGACAAAGGTAATATAAAAAAGTTAATCGCGAAGAGATATAAAGGAAAAGCCCAACGGGCAGTTTTCAATTCATCTGAATGTGTGTTTTCGACATAACCAACGTGAAATTGACGTGGTAGAGAAAACATCGATAGGCCACCCAATAACATGTGCACGGCGAAGACATAACCACCGTATTCTCGTCCTGCTAAAACGTCTTGAGTATGCTGTGTTTCGAAGCTTTTTTGAAAAAGGTCTGCCAGGCCATCAAACACAGTATAGCTGGCGAATAAACCCACAATAATGAAAGCCGCTAGTTTCACCAGAGATTCGAAAGCAATGGCATCCATTAAGCCGGAGTGTTGTTCTGCCAGACTCAAACGACGTGTACCGAAGAGAAACCCGAAACCAATCATGGTTAAGGCAACCAGAAATGATAAGTCAAATATCCATGAAGGGTTAGTATCAAAGCCCGTAACAGTGGCAAAGCTTGAGGTTACCGCTCGGAGTTGTAGAGAAATATACGGCACCACAGCAATAAAGGCTGTAATAGCGACAACTCCAGCCAACACGGGAGACTTGCCATAGCGTGTTCCAATAAGATCAGCGATTGACGTGATATTCTGGTGTTTACAGTAGTTGAGAAGTTTCAACTGTAAGCTGTGGAGCAGAATAAACACGATAATAGCGCCAACATAAGTCGGCGCAAAAGCCCAGCCATAATAAGCAGACTGAGTGATGGTTCCAAAAAAAGCCCAAGAAGTACAATGCACCCCTTGGGCTAATGAGTAACGATAAGGCCTTACTCGGTTTGATGCGCCGCGGTCACCGCGATAGGCAATGCTGAATAGAATCGTTAAATAAGCAATTGCAGCAAAAACGGTGACTTCAATGCTCAACATAACTAATGGTCCTGGTGATCCCGGAACACGGGCAGTGACCAGTTAAACTTGATTGCTCCAAGTCTAATGAGCAAAGTTGAGGTCATGCCCGCAGCTAATGCTATTAAAGGTTGATAGGGCACAATCAGGACATAAACGGTAGCGCCGATAATACAGGTGGTGGCGTACAGTTCGCTTTTTAAGACCATTGGAATATCGCGCGCCAGAACATCACGCAGCATGCCGCCAAAACAGGCCGATATAGTGCCCATGATGATAGCGATAAAGGGCGGAAACCCCGCTGATAGAGTTTTCTCCGCGCCCATAGTCGCAAAAAACGACAGACCAATAGCATCTGCAACCATTAGTGTGTTCATAGGAATATAGGCTCTGAACCGCAGCCATATAATGGTGAGCAGAGCGGCGACAATTATGGTGTACAGATAGACAGGGTCATGTGTCCAGAAAACCGGTAACCCAAGAATGAGGTCGCGCGTTGTACCGCCGCCAATTGCTGTTGCTGAGGCTAAAACGAGTACACCAAAACCATCCATCTTTTTGCGAAACGCTAATAACGTACCGGCTACCGCAAAAACCGCGACACCGGCATGGTCTGTCCAGTAAAATATTAATTCCATGAGTCATCAAAAAGTAGCAATGGTATGGCTTAGTTTGTCATTAACCTTTATGGATTCCCAGCACAAATTGATTGGCTATTTAGACGTCATAATTTTATGATGGCACCAATTTAAAAGCTGCTGTTGGGCTAAGGAACAGCAAAATGAGTGCAACCGAATACACGACAAAACATGTAGTTGACGATCTCGTTAGTAGCTATCAGCGAGTTCCAATGTTAGTGATCGCAGCGCATCCTGATCGGTCGCGGATTGGTGAACGCGCAGCGTTAATGGATTTGTACAATGAAGGAAGTGACTACCTAAGCAGGATAAAGCCTGAGTTTGCCAAAAATGGTAATGCTGGCAGAGCATTGCTTGATGAATTTATCAGCCGTTCTCCAATCATTTTTCAGCGCGAATCAGGTGGCCGTATTAAGCTAAAGGCGCATAGCACCAAAACAACAGTAACTATTGCCGGACGTGGTGCTCAGGACGAATATATTCTAAAAGAAAGTGACTTGGATAACGGTGTCGTTATTGGCTTAAACCACCGCATCGTTTTACTTTTAAAGTTATTGCCGCTGCAAGACTCCTCGGTAGATGACAACGATGTGCTGTTTGGTATTAGCTCGGATATTCGTGCCATTCGGAATCGCGTTGCTCAACTGGCCGGGATGGACTTGCCTGTTATGATTAGAGGTGCTGCCGGAGTGGGTAAACAACAGGCGGCCTACGCAATTCATCAGGCCAGCGAACGTCGGGAACAACCTTTTATTAGTGTTAATCTGGCTGCCATACATGATGCAGTCGCAGAAGCTGAATTATTTGGTAGCTATCGAGGCGGTAGCCGGCAACCTGGCTATTTTGAGCAAGCCGGTAGCGGTACTATTGTGCTGGAAGACATCGAGGATGCCTCGCCGGGCTTACATCGTTTGCTTTATACCGTTCTACAAAGTAAATCCGTAGTACCTGTTGGTACAGAGGAAACGCTGCCAATTACTTGCCGTATTATGCTGACCAGTCATCAGGACTCTCGTGGCTTTGAAGAGAATTCAACGCTGTCCATGCTAATTGAAAAGCTTTCAGCTTATCAGTTGTTCATCCCGCCATTAACCGAACGTCGCGAAGATATTGGTTTGTTATTCGACTATTTTGTACGTGAGCAGTGGCGTAAGCTTTACGCTGACCGCTCTCATGATGTCAAAATTCCTGGTGAATTGATGAGCCAGCTGCTGACCTTTCATTGGCCGGGTAATGTACGACAGTTGCGCAACGTAGCGCGGCAGGTCGTTATTGATAGCCGTGAGCAAGAGCAACTGCACCTTGACCCGCAACTTTTATCTATGCTTAAGCCGAGCAACCCCGGGCATTGGGAAGATGAAACCAGCGTTCATCGTAAGCCCAACAGTGTTAGTCGAGATGAGTTACTGGAAACCTTGCGTAGCTGCCGGTTTGAGCTACAGGCTACAGCAAAAGCTCTGGGCATCTCACGGGCATCGGTATATCAGCTTATTCAGCGCTTTGAAGGGGTTCGTACAGCGCAGGATTTATCCGAAGAAGAGATTAAAAAGAGTTATGAACAGAACCGTTCCGATACTGAAAAAATGATGTGGGATTTGCAAGTGTCTCAAATAGGTTTACGGCGTCGGCTTAAAAGTTTGGGATATGATATTTGATAATACTGAGCGGCGTTAAACTTTCTGATAGTATAGCCGCCTTAGAAAAATTGAATTGCATTCTGGAGTAACTGTCCCCATATCGTGAGATGGTTATCCGAAATTTAATAATAAATTTAAATTAACTGAGGGAATTTTATGGACTTTTTTATTAGCTCAGCATACGCGCAAGACGCTGGCGGCCAAGGCAGTGGTGGTATGGAACTGATTTTCATGCTGGTCATGTTTGCGTTAATTTTTTACTTCATGATTTATCGTCCACAAGCAAAACGTGTCAAGCAGCATAAAGAGCTGATGGGTGCTTTGAGCAAGGGTGATGAAGTGCTGACTCAAGGTGGTTTGGTCGGCAAAATCACTAAAGTAAGCGAAGACAAAGACTTTCTCGTTATTGCTTTGACTGACGAGCTTGAAGTAACCATTCAGAAAGGTTCTGTGACTTCCGTTCTTCCGAAAGGAACAATGAAGTCTCTCTAATCTCTGACATTAGAAACAGGGGCACGACGTGTTAAATAAATACCCGTTGTGGAAAAATCTGCTGGTTATTTTTGTCGTATTAGTGGCAGCGCTTTACGCGCTGCCAAACATTTACGGTGAAGATCCAGCAGTTCAAATTTCCGCAAACCGAAATGCGACCATCGATACCAGCACCATGGATCGCGTAAAGAGCAGTCTGGAAAACGTTGGCATACAAGCTAAAAGTATAGCTTTAGAAGAAGAGCAGCTTTTAGTTCGACTGAATTCCGATGATGAGCAGTTAAAAGCCCGGGAGAGTATCCTGGAGAGTTTAGGTGATAACTACATAGTCGCTTTGAACCTTGCTCCTGCAACTCCTGAGTGGTTGAAGAGTGTTGGTGCTCAGCCAATGAAACTGGGGCTGGATTTACGTGGCGGTGTACACTTCTTGATGGAAATCGACATGGACGAAGCCGTTCGTAAAATTGTCGATGGTATGAAGGACACGATTCGTGCCGAACTGCGTGAAGAACGTATTCGTTACAGCGCTGTTCGTGTTAATGACACGACGGTTGAAATTGAGCTTCGTAATGAAGAAGCTTATGCAGAAGCTGCCAACTATCTGGATGGTCGTTATCAGGGTTACACCTTATTAGAAGATGACGAAAACCAACTGCTGCAATTGCAAATGAGCGAGCAGAAGCTTGCCGAAACTCAAGATTACGCAGTATCTCAAAATATCACCATTATGCGTAACCGGGTTAACGAGTTAGGTGTTGCCGAGCCGGTTATTCAGCGGCAGGGTTCAAACCGCATTGTGGTGGAACTACCGGGCGTACAGGACACGGCTCGCGCGAAAGAGATTTTAGGAGCTACAGCAACGCTGGAGTTCCGTATGGTTGATTCCGAGAACGACGTGCGTGACGCACAGAACGGTCGTGTACCTTTTGGCAGCGAGTTAATGCCAATGCGCGACGGCCCGGATCAATTGCTGAAAGAAGACGTTATTCTGACAGGTGACCATATTGTTAATGCTGGGGTTGGTTATGATGAGTACAACCGCCCGCAGGTTAATATTACTCTGGATGGCGCTGGCGGTAACAAGATGTCTTTATCGACTAAAGACAATGTTGGTCAGCCTATGGCTACCGTCTTTATTGAATATAAAGCCACAGACGAGCGCGACGAAGAAGGTAACTTACAGTTCACTAAGAACGCGGAAGTTATTAACGTTGCAACAATTCAGTCTCGCTTAGGCAGCAATTTCCGTATTACCGGGGTAGGCGCAAACGAAGCTCAGAATTTAGCGTTGTTATTACGCGCCGGTGCACTTATCGCGCCGATTCAAATTGTCGAAGAGCGTACTGTAGGTCCAAGCTTAGGTCAGCAGAACATTGATTCTGGTACTCAGGCAATTTTTTGGGGCTTTGTTTTAGTTCTTGCCTTCATGTTGTTGTACTACAAAAAGTTTGGTCTGGTTGCCAACTGTGCTCTGGCAGCAAACCTGGTTCTTATTATCGGTGTTATGTCGATGATTCCGGGAGCCACACTGACTTTGCCGGGTATGGCAGGTATTGTACTGACGGTTGGTATGGCAGTAGATGCCAACGTACTTATTTTTGAGCGCATACGTGAAGAAATAAAAGCGAAACGAAGCCCTCAACAGGCAATTCATCACGGTTATGACAGCGCCTTGTCGACCATTGCCGACGCGAACGTAACAACGCTGATTGCAGCGCTTATCTTGTTCGCTATTGGTAACGGCCCTATTAAAGGCTTTGCTATCACTCTTGCTATCGGGATTATAACGTCCATGTTTACTGCGATAGTCGGAACCCGTGCCATTGTTAACTCAGTTTGGGGCGGCAAAAAGCTGTCTAAACTGTCTATTTAGGGGGAGCCATGCAAGAGATAATTAAAACCGATGAACGACTTCCCTTCATGCGCTTCCGCGGAATTATGGGCATTATCAGTGCAGTACTGGTAGTGGCTTCCATAGTTTCGTTGTCAGTCAATAAGCTCAACTTTGGGTTGGACTTTACTGGCGGAACCTTACTTGAAGTTGGCTTTGATAGCGCGGCAGATTTAAGTCGTGTTCGTGGCGCATTAGATGAAGAAGGGTTCAGTGACGCAGTAGTTCAAAACTACGGCTCGCAGGAAGAGATACTGATTCGTCTGGAGCCTCGGGAAGGAGTAAAAGCGGAGCAGCTGGGTACCACAATACTTGAATCTCTGCGCACCGAGTTTGACCAAACCGTTGAAATGCGTCGTATAGAATTTGTTGGCCCAAATGTGGGCGACGAATTTATAGAGCAGGGCGGGTTGGCTATGCTAACCGCTTTAATCTGTATTCTACTTTACATTGCAATGCGTTTTGAGTGGCGCTTAGCCGTGGGCGCAGTGGCTGCGTTAGCGCACGACGTCATTTTAACCTTAGGACTATTCTCTGTATTACAGCTAGAGTTCGACTTAACGGTTCTGGCGGCCCTGCTGGCGGTTATTGGTTACTCAATTAACGATACGGTGGTGGTTTGTGACCGTATTCGGGAAACCTTCCGTAAGTTTGCTAAGTTAACGCCAGTTCAAGCCGTTAATCGGGCACTAACCGACACATTAAGTCGGACATTAGTGACCTCGTTGACAACGATACTGGTGTTATTGACCTTGTTCTTCCTGGGTGGGCCATTAATTCATGGTTTTGCTACGGCGTTATTATTTGGTGTGGTTATTGGTACCTATTCATCCATTTATATTGCCAGTACCGTCGCACTGAAATTTGGTGTTAGCCGTGAAGACTTAATGCCGCCGGAAGTGGAAAAAGAAGGTGCGGACCAAGATCCGCTGAACTAGCCTTACGGTATAATTTGATTGGAGTGCATAGACATGTTGGCCGTTGTTTCACCTGCTAAAAACCTGGATTACGAAAGTGACTTGCCGGAACTTAATGTTACTCAGCCACGGTTGCTGGATAACGCTGAAGAACTGGTTGAGGTTTGTCGGCAATTAAGTCCGCAACAACTGGGGTCGTTAATGAAAATTAGCGATAAGTTGGCGGGTCTGAATGCTGCTCGATTTGAGCAGTGGCAACGGCCTTTTAATGAAGACAATGCGCGCCCGGCTATGTATGCATTTAATGGTGATGTCTATACTGGCTTAGATGCTGCCAGTCTGAATTCAGAGGCCATTAATACGGCACAAAAGCAGTTACGAATTTTGTCCGGTCTTTATGGTGTCTTAAGACCTCTGGATTTGATGCAGCCGTACCGACTGGAAATGGGTAGTAAGCTTGATAACCCTAAAGGCAAAAACCTTTATGAATACTGGGGCGATACCATTACCCAGATGCTAAATGATGATTTGGCTGAGCTGGGAAGTTCAACTTTAGTGAACTTAGCTTCTAATGAGTATTTCTCGGCGGTTAAGCCAAAAGCATTAAATGCGGATATTATTACACCCGTTTTTAAAGATGAAAAAAATGGTCATTATAAAGTCATCAGCTTTTATGCCAAGAAGGCACGAGGACTAATGGCGCGATTTATCCTGAACCAAAAGCCAAAATCCGTGTCTGATCTAAAAGAATTTGATGCAAACGGCTATAGTTTCAATGAGGCTATGTCCAGCGATAAACAATTGGTTTTTTGTCGTGCTGAGCAAAAATAAAGGAGCGCACAATGAGTGACGATCAGGTTGAAACATCAACGGCAACAGAAGAAGCGAGTCGCAAAACGACTTGGGTTGTTGTTACGCTTATTGTGCTGGCGGTTATCGCTGCCATAGTATGGTGGTGGCTGCCGGCTTCTGAAGACAAGAAGCAACAAACCGAAACGGTAGAGGTTGATCAGCAGCAATCAACAGAAGTTCAGGTTGAGGGGTATGAACAAGAGTCTGAAGAACCTGAGCCTGAAATTGAGCCAGAACCGATTCCAACCGAACCAGAATCTGAACCGGAACAAGAGCCGGCTGAACCTGAGCCCGAACCTATTGCTTTGCCAGAGTTGGACAATAGCACACCAACGGTGCTTCAGAATCTTGACTCAACCGACGTTAACATTCGTCCATTAAAAAGCTCTCAGATTATTCGTGACGCAGTTGTGCTGATGGACAATATCAGCAACGGCAGCATTGTTCGTGAACGGACTATTGTTCAGCGTCCCGACGGTCGTTTTAGTGTGCTGGAGGTAGATGGTGAACTCTATATTGATGAAAGCAGCTATCGCCGATATGACGCTTTAGTTGACTGGTTTGTAAGTTTGCAACCTGACGCACTGGCAGAAAACTATGAGTTATTTAAGCCTTTAGTGCAAGAAGCCTACGCAGAAATTGGCTATCCGGAGTCAGACTTTGATGACACCTTGATAGAAGCCATTAATGTTATGCTTGATACTCCGGTTCCGGAGGGATTGGTTCAGGTAAAAGACGACAGCGTTATGTATACTTTTGCTAACGAGTCTTATGAGTCATTGCCTGCAGCGCAGAAACAACTGATTCGCATGGGCCCTGAAAACATTAAGCGAGTGAAAGAAAAATTACGCGAGATAAGACGGGTACTACAGTAATTTTATGACCGATAAACAAGTAATTCCGGAATTTGTTAAGGGCGAATTCCCTGTTAGCCATAACCGGTTTTTGCGCTGGGTAGGTCGTTTGGGCTTACGTGTACTGGGCGGCTGGAAAATTAATGGCGAAATGCCTCACGTGAGAAAGGCGATTCTTCCGGTTGCGCCGCACACATCTAACTGGGACTTCCCGGTTGGAGCCTGCGTCATGCTAGCTATGGGGTTAAAGCTGAATTATTTAGCTAAGAGCAGTCTGTTCCGTTTTCCGCTGAAAGGTTTGTTAACCAAACTGGGCGGTCTCCCCATAGACAGAAGCAGCGCAAATGGTGTTGTTGGAAATATGGTGAGGGAGTTTCGGGAGAAAAATGAACTGATTCTAGTGATAACTCCTGAAGGCACAAGAAAGCGTGTAAAAGAGTGGAAAAAAGGCTTTTTACATATGGCACAGCAAGCTCGTGTACCTGTTGTCCCCATAGCTTTTGACTATGCACGTAAAGCTATCGATATAGGCCCCGCGCTGATGATTGGCGATGAACTGGAAAAAGAGCTCGCCCGGGTTAAATCTTATTTTGAGCATGCGCACGGTAAGCATGGAGAAGCGTGTTGAGAACGCTTTTTCGTAGTTTTCTGCTCCTGTTAATACTGCCGCTATTTAATGTGGCAGTAGCAGCAGACTTCTGGCAAAAAGAATGGGTTGTCCCCGAATATGCCGAAGGTAATAGCTTAATTATTCGTCCTCTTAAAAGCTCCGATGCCGAGCGTTTCTTTCACAGCTATATGACGTCGCAGAAGTGGCTTTATAAGCGACTGGGATGGTCCTGGCCATCTGAAAAAAGCACTCTTCAGCAAAACGAAACCATGGTGAATTACCACTTGGAGCAGGCAAAAGCGCAAACAGCTTTTACTTATTTGGTGATTGATAAGGCAGATAAGTCCATTATTGGAGCCGTTTATATGGTACCGGTGGCTGCCAGTAGACAAGAAAGAAACGGCATTTCACGCAGTGCTTATAATGCTGAGGTCAGTTGGTGGCTTTTAGAATCGGCCATTGACGATAACTTGCATAACGATTTTTTTGTGCTTTTAAAAGACTGGCTGGAAGCAAGTTGGCCCTGGCGGCAAGTGCTGTTTCCGGTATCAGAAAATAACGAAACGGCTTTGCAGCTACTGGAAAGCAGTAGTGCCCGCTCGCTGGGTCGTGACTTAGATGCCCAGGAAAGGTATTTCTCCTACTCAATTTCACGCAAATAGCCTCACATTGTGCTATGATCGCGCGCAATTAACGAACGGTTAATAAGGAAAACTCATGCAGGTAATTGAAGGTGGAATAAACGCGGCTGGTAAAAAGTTTGCCATTATCGTTTCTCGCTTTAACCATTTTATGGTTGAAAGCTTATTAGACGGTGCTGTGCAGACATTAAAGCATTATGGCGAAGTAGCGGACGACGATATAACCGTTGTGCGTGTTCCCGGTGCTTATGAAATGCCGGTAACGGCGAAACGTCTGGCCAGCTCTGGTAAGTATGACGCAATTATTGCGGTCGGTGCGGTTATTCGCGGTGGAACACCACACTTCGAGTTTGTTGCCGGTGAATGTAATAGTGGTTTAGGCCGGGTTGCGACCGAGTTTGATTTACCTGTCGCATTTGGTGTTATCACTACCGATACGCTGGAACAAGCCATTGAGCGCAGTGGTTCTAAAGCCGGAAATAAAGGCTCGGAAGCCGCATTAAGCGCGCTTGAAATGGTCAATGTACTGAAACAACTCTGAGATACTTCAAATGAAACCCGCAGCAAGAAGAAAGGCCCGCAAGTTGGCCGTGCAAGCAATTTACTCATGGCAGCTATCGCAAAACAGCTTTAGCGATATTGAGGCTCAATTTTTAACGGAAAATGACACCAGCAAAGTGGACGTTGACTACTTTTTAGAGTTAGTCCGTGGTGTTGGCGGGCATTACCGGACACTGGATGAAGCGCTGGAACCTTTTTTAGACAGACCGATTAAAGAGCTTGACCCTATTGAACTGGCTGTTCTTCGACTGGCGGCTTATGAGTTGCGTGAACGCGTTGATGTACCCTATAAAGTGGCTATCAACGAAGCAATAGAGCTGGCTAAATCTTTTGGTGCCGATGAAAGCCATCGTTTTGTCAACGGCGTACTCGATAAAGCAGTAGACACTTTCCGCCCAACCAGGCAGTAACTTATGCCCCGCGATGAATTTTCGCTAATTAATGAATACTTCACTCATCGCTCCGCAAAACGGGGCGATGTTGCTATGGGCATTGGAGATGACGGCGCTGTTGTCCGGCCAATGCCTGAGCATGACCTGGTCATTGTTACCGATACTCTGGTTGAAGGTGTGCATTTTGATATGACCACGCCACCCCGTGCTATTGGTCATAAAAGTGTTGCCGTGAACTTAAGCGACTTAGCGGCTATGGGCGCTCAGCCGTGCTGGATCAGTCTGGCTTTGACGCTTCCTCGTATGGACGAAGACTGGCTACAGGAATTTAGTGGTGGCCTGGATGAAATTTGCAGTTATTACGATTGCCAGTTAATTGGCGGCGACACAACCAAAGGCCCGCTGACAATAACTATTACAGCTCATGGACAACTGCCTTCGGGCAGCGCGATACCGCGTTCCGGGGCAAAGGCGGGCGACTGGATTTATGTCAGCGGCTCTTTAGGTGATGCTGGCCTAGGCTTGCAGGTTACGCAAAATAAAGTGAGCACAACCGGACGACATTTGCAGCAGGTGATAGAGCGCCTGCATTACCCCACCCCCAGAGTCGCTTTAGGGCAAAGTCTGCGAGGCGTAGCAAGTTCCTGCATTGATATTTCTGACGGTCTGCTGGCCGATTTACGGCATTTAATGACAGAAGCCGGCACTCAGGCGCAACTGGAACTGGAAAAGCTGCCGCTGTCACTGGCGTTAACCGAAACACTTCAGGTGGATGACGCACTTGCTTTGGCTTTGACCGCCGGAGACGACTACGAGCTTTGCTTTACCTTGCCCGAGGAACATCGGGGGCGTATGGAAACCTTAACCACGCACCTTAAGACCCGACCGGTATGTATTGGTCGCGTAGCGAACGGTGAATCCGGTGACATTCAGTTGCGCTATAATGGCGAAGACTGGTTACTGGCTGAGGGTTATAGTAGCTTTAATCACTTTCCGCAGAACGAAGCCAGTAAATAAGAGATTTAAGGAGCCACTAGTCCATGTCTCATGCGAAACTTTCATGGTTTAACCCCATACATTGGCTTGCGTTGGGTTTTGGCTCCGGTCTTGCTCCTAAAGCGCCGGGTACCTTTGGAACACTTATTGGTATTCCGGCCGTTTTTTTATTAGCTCCACTTAACTGGTGGGAATATTTGCTGGCTCTGGTGGTAATGACGCTGGCCGGTATTTGGATATGCCAGTATACCGCTAAGGCAATGGGGGAACACGACCACCCTTCAATTGTCTGGGATGAAATAGTTGGCTATGCCGTTGCCATGTTCGCACTGCCTGTAGAGCCATTTTGGTTGCTGGCGGCGTTTGTGTTGTTCCGCATTTTTGATATCTGGAAACCAGGCCCAATTGGTTGGGCAGATAAAAAGCTAAGTGGCGGTAACGGTATTATGATGGATGACGTGCTGGCGGGTATTTTCTCGGCAGTATTACTGCATTTAGGTTGGTGGTTGTCAGGTCTGCTGGGCTAAAGCAAACCTGACCTTGCCATATACTTCAGCTTTTTTTTATAAAGTCATTCACCTGCCGCTCAATACCTGCGGCATCCAGACCCAGTTCGGCACGAACTTCACCTTGCGAACCATGTTTAATAAACTCGTCCGGTAAGCCTATTGTTAACACTTGCGGGCTTGCTTTGTGTTGGGCTACGTATTCGCTCACGGCACCGCCTGCGCCGCCTGCTATGACATTTTCCTCTACAGTTACCAGCACTGAATGGGTTGTCATTAACTGGTCCAGACAAGCTGTGTCCAGAGGTTTTATGAAACGCATATCGACAACGGTGGCATTAAATTTGGCTGCCCCTGCTTCCACTTCCGGCAGCAGGGTACCAAAATTAAGGAAAGCAATATTCTGCCCCTCAGTAAGGGTTTGAGCTTTTCCTATATCAATAACTTTACCCTTACGAAGCTCCAGACCAACACCGGCTCCACGGGGATAACGAACTGCTGCCGGACCTTTGTACTGATACCCGGTGGTTAGCATGTCCAGACACTCTTGTTCATTACTGGGAGCCATTACCACCATATTAGGTATGCAACGAAGGTAACTTAAGTCAAATGCGCCCTGGTGAGTGGGGCCATCGGCACCGACAATACCGGCACGGTCAATGGCGAAGAGCACATCAAGGTTTTGCAGAGCGACATCGTGAATGAGCTGATCATAACCGCGCTGTAAAAAGGTGGAGTAAATGGCGACAACCGGTTTCAGTCCTGAAATAGCCAGGCCCGCTGCGTAAGTCACACTGTGCTGTTCAGCTATAGCCACGTCAAAGTACTGTTGTGGATATTGCTGTGAAAACGTCACCATACCGGAACCTTCACGCATCGCCGGTGTTATTGCCATTAGCGACTTGTCATTACTTGCGGTATCGCACAGCCATTGGCCAAAAATTTCAGAATAGCTGGGAATACCCGGTGCTTTCTCAGGCAGGCTGGACTCTTTGGGATCAAACTTTGGCACGCCATGGTAACCAATAGGATCTCTCTCTGCAGGTCGGTAACCTTTGCCTTTTTGCGTCACAATGTGCAGCAACTGCGGACCGCCTAAACTGCGCATGTTCGATAACGTATCAACCAGAGTATCAACATCATGGCCGTCTATCGGGCCTATGTAATTGAATCCCAGCTCTTCAAAAATAGTGCCCGGTGCCATCATGCCCTTCATGTGCTCTTCGGCACGGCTGGCAAAATGACGAATATGAGGCAGCGGGCTGAGTAATTTTTTGCTGCCTTCCCGCAGCGAGGTATAAAAACGACCAGATAAAAGGCGGGCGAAATGATGGTTCAGAGCACCAACGTTTTCTGAAATAGACATGTCATTGTCGTTCAGCACCACCAACATATCTGGTTTTATATCACCAGCATGATTCATGGCTTCAAATGCCATACCGGCGGTCATTGCACCGTCGCCGATAATAGAGACGACTTTTTGTCGTAGACTTTGCCTTTGCGCTGCTACCGCCATGCCTAACGCTGCTGATATAGACGTACTTGAATGCCCGACTGAGAGCACATCGTATTCACTCTCTTCGCGCCAGGGAAAAGGGTGAAGCCCGTCTTTTTGACGAATAGAGTGCAACCGTTGTTTACGCCCGGTCAGAATTTTATGTGGGTAAGCCTGATGGCCAACGTCCCAAACCAGCTTATCTTCTGGTGTGTGATACACATAATGCAGGGCAACCGTAAGCTCTACGGTGCCTAAACCTGACGCGAGGTGGCCGCTGCTTTGGCTCACTGAGGTTAATAAAAACTGTCTAATTTCTGCGCACAGTTCCGGCAATTGCGTCCGCGGTAAACGGCGCAGGTCAGCGGGGGAGTTAATTTTATCAAGTAACGGATATTGTTGAGTCATTCAGTTAGTGGTCCCGCTTTAACAGCAAGTCGGAAAATTGTTCAAGTCTGTCTGTATTGTAAGGGATATCGCTTAACGACTGTAGTGCTTTATGGTGTAAGTTTTGCAGGCGTTGCTGAGCACCTTCAATACCGAGCAAACGCACGTAAGTTGATTTTTCAGACGCGGTATCTGACCCCTGAGGTTTGCCCAGAGCTTCAGTATTACCTGTTACGTCGAGGATATCATCCTGTACTTGAAATGCCAGCCCCAGATAATGAGCGAACTGCTCAAACTTTTCCCGCCATTGTTGCGCATTGTCCTTACCACACAATACACCCATAGTGGCGGCGGCGGTTATCAACGCGCCGGTTTTACTTAAATGCATTTGCTCTAGTGCGTCTTCAGTGACGATTTTAGCTGTTGCCTGTAAGTCTATTGCCTGACCTGCACACATGCCGCGGGCACCGCTGGCTTTAGCCAGTACCTGAACTAATTGCAGCTGTCGTTCACTGGGTAATTGTTCCATACGGTTTTCGGTTAAGACTTCGAAAGCCAGTGTCTGTAGCGCATCTCCGGCTAAAATCGCTGTCGCCTCGTCGTAAGCAATGTGGCAAGTCGGCTGACCACGGCGTAAATCGTCATCATCCATTGCTGGCAAGTCGTCATGAATTAAAGAATAAGCATGTATCAACTCAACAGCGGCAGCGGCTTGCAGAGCGTCATTCTTATTGGCGCCACAAATATCGGCAACGGTCACCAGCAGATAGGGGCGAATACGTTTTCCGCCCATTAACACTCCGTGCTGCATGGCCTGGTTCAGACGCGGGTTCAGGGTTAACTGCGCGAGCGCTTGCTTTAAGAATGAATCGACTTGTTCTCGTGTTGCTGCTGTTAACGAGTTAATCGTCACATCAGTTCTCCATTGCTTTCATCATTTCCAGATTGCTGTTCAGCCAACAAAGTTGTCACTTTTTGCTCAGCCTGCTGCAATTGTTGCTGGCTGGAACGTGACAAGGCAATGGCTTGTTCGAATTTTTTCAGCGATTGCTCAAGCGGTAAGTCGCCTTGTTCCAGTTCATTAACCAGTTGCTCTAGCTGCTCCAGAGCCTGTTCGAAAGATTGCTGTTTCTGTTCGTCTGCCATAGCTAAGTCTGCCTTAAAATCTTTGGTGAGCCGCATTGCTAATAGAATGAAAGTTAATTATCCGATAAAGAATCCGGAATGTCAGCCGATGATCTCATTATTCCTGTGTAAGATGAACAGATGTCGCTTGTAAGCGCGACGCGATTGTTTAAGAATGAGCACAACAGCATAAATGAAAACTCAAATCGGGGAGGAAGGCTGAGTGGATATAGCAACGCTCTTAGGAATTATAGGGGCCATCGGCTTTGTCGTCGTTGCTATGGTTCTGGGTGGGGACATAACCCTGTTTTTAGATACCCAATCGTTCTTTATCGTATTCGGCGGTTCATTATTTATAACCTTAGCGAACTTTTCTCT
>Ga0208813_1000192_pt1 | contig 57121 bp, 54 predicted proteins | sample MalvireepMed_904_FD_184250 | JGI IMG/M metagenome (GOLD analysis project Ga0208813, IMG submission 184250) | Marine viral communities from the Global Malaspina Expedition - Malaspina viral metaG DeepMed_904 (SPAdes) (version 2) | ecosystem: Environmental > Aquatic > Marine > Oceanic | place... | reverse complement strand
GTCAGCTAAAGGGTAAATCTGCACTAGTTGAGAATGACGCTGAGTTTAGTCTGGATACGCTCTTGGCAAATATTGTTGCATCGTCGGCGATAGAAAGTGAAAAAGTTGATGTGTACGCGGTGCGCTCCTCCTTAGCTCGGCAACTTGGTATCAATGACAAATCACCGGTAAAGACAGATGGTTCGTCGGAAGGGTTAGCCAGTTTAATGCGCTCTGCAGTAACAGACCTGGATGAGACAATTAACTTAGAAAGGCTACTAAACTGGCATAGGTGGTTGTTTGAACATCATGAATCACTTATGCAAAAAGTAGAGCCTGGCGTTTTGCGCGGTGAAGCACCCATGCAAATTGTTTCTGGGCCTATTACACGGCCGACCGTTCATTTTGAAGCCCCGCCAAGAGCCAATATAGAAACAGAGCTCGAAAGCTTTGTTAATTGGTACAACGAAACGCAGCAGGACTTGCACTACGACCCTTTGTTACGTGCTGCTATTGCCCATTTGTGGTTTGTGACAATACACCCATTTGAGGATGGTAATGGGCGAATAACTCGAGCGCTTACCGACAGAGCTCTGGCTCAGGCGGACAGACAAAGTATTCGATTATTTGCGATGTCTGAAGCGATTCTGGCAAATCGTACGGGTTATTACGACATACTGGAATATACTCAGAAACATGGGGTTGATATAACGCCATGGCTTGTTTGGTTTTTACAAACACTTGCTGAGGCTGTTGATACCGCCCTAATAAAAATTGACAGGGTTGTCGCTAAGGCAAAATTCTGGGCTCACCACGCGGATAAAAATATTCAACCAAATCAGCAAAAGGTGCTTAACCGGTTGTTGGATGGTGATTTTTCGGACGGCATTAATGCATCGCAGTATAAGTCGGTGGCTAAGGTGAGCAAAGCAACGGCGACGCGACATTTGGCGGATATGGTTGCACAAGGGCTGCTTTATAAAACAGAAGGCGGTGGGCGAAGTACGCGTTATAAGGCTTCTACCTAACTTATCGACAACCACATGCTACCAGCATAGAGCACCGTAATAAATACGCTTTCCATACCAATATAGCCGAGGCTTTCTGTTGAACGAATACGAAAGGTTTCTATGCGAAAAACGGACAAAAAGCTAGAACGCGAGATAATCCGCGAACTGACTCAAATGTGCGAAGCCGCAAAGTTTGATCACGAGGGGTTTATCTGGCTGACTCATGAAGTGAACTACCAGCGCTTTCCGCAAAGCTTAAAGGTGACACTTGTGTTTAATGAAAGCGTAAGCGAAGAGGTTTTGCTGGCAGAGTTTCAGGCACTGATCCCAAAAGTGCAGTTAGCACTTGAACCGGTAATAGGTGAACCCTTGCCTGCGGCGCAAATTGAAGCCTGCCGGGAACATAGACTGCAATAAGCAGCTGCCTGCCTTAACAATTTACCCTGTGGTCGTGCCTGCGTTGACATACTGTGCTACAACAGATATCAAGTTTAGAAAACTGACAGGAGAGAACACATGTTTGAATATAAAAAGATAGCGCTGGCGGTCTCGCTAGTGTTAATGACAACAGCCTGCTCTGACGCTTCCAAAGAAGAAGCGACGACGGCAACTGCGGAGTCGAAAACTGCGACGACTGAAAACACTACCCATAATGCGGAGCAAACCGAATCGGAAAAGGCGAATAAGCTGTTTGAAGACATTTTCATGGAAAATGTTATGCGCAGCCCTATGTATCAGTCTTACCTTGGTATTAAAGATGACCAGGATAAATGGGACGATATTTCTGAAGAGCGCGCAAAAGAAGATTTAGAGTTTCAGAAAGCACAGCTGGAACGGGTAATGGCTATTGATGAGTCTAAGCTGAATGAGCAGACTAAAATAAGCTGGACGCTAATGAAGCAGAAGCTGGAAAACGACATTGCTGACTTTAAATGGCGTCACTATAACTACCCGGTTAACCAAATGTTCGGTATGCACTCCAGCGTAGCATCGTTGCTAATTAATCAGCACGGTATTAGCGAAGTGGATGATGCAGAAGACTATATTGCGCGTCTTAATGGCCTGCCGGAATTATTTGAGCAGTTGGCAGAGAACCTGGAGCTGCGGGCTGAGAAAGGCATTATCGCACCTAAGTTCGTTTACCCTTATGTCATTAGCGACAGTGAAAATATCATTACCGGTGCGCCGTTTGATGATGGTGAACCCAGCGCGTTATGGGCAGACTTTTCTAAGAAAATAGACGGCTTAGATATTGATGACAGTCAGCGCGATGAGCTTTTAGATTCGGCGAAAAAAGCGATGCTGGAATCAGTAAAACCGGCCTATGAAAGCTTGATCACCTCAGTAGAGGGCATTGCTGAGCAAGCGGATACTAAAGACGGCGCCTGGAAATTTCCTGATGGCGAAGCTTTTTATAATAACGCATTAAAACGCACCACCACGACCGATCTGACTGCCGATGAAATTCATCAAATTGGTCTGGACGAAGTAGAGCGTATTCACGAAGAAATGCGCGGCATTATGAAAGAAGTTGGCTTTGACGGCACGCTTCAGAAGTTCTTTGTGCATATGCGCAACAGTGACGACTTTACTTATTCGAGTACGGAAGAAGGTCGTCAACGTTATCTGGATGAAGCCACTGCCGTTATTGATGACATGCGTGGACGCCTTGATGAATTGTTTCTTAATAAACCAAAAGCTGAGTTAACGGTAAAAGCGGTAGAGCCTTTCCGCGAGAAGTCTGCAGGTAAAGCATTCTATCAGCAGCCGTCAATGGACGGTTCACGTCCGGGAATCTATTACGCCAACCTGTACGATATGTCATCTATGCCGACGTATCAGATGGAAGCTTTGGCTTATCATGAAGGTATTCCGGGTCACCATATGCAAATTGCAATGGCCCAGGAGCTGGAAGGTATTCCGAGTTTCAGAAAGTATGGCCGCTACACGGCTTATACAGAAGGCTGGGGGCTATATACCGAAAAACTTCCAAAAGAGATTGGCCTTTATGAAGACCCTTACTCTGACTTTGGTCGTTTAGCTATGGAGCTTTGGCGTGCAGTGCGTTTGGTTGTTGATACCGGTATCCATGACAAAAAATGGACTCGTGAAGAGGGTATCGATTTCTACGTGAACAATACGCCGAACGCGAAAGCCGATGCCGTGAAAATGGTTGAGCGTCATATTGTTATGCCAGGCCAGGCAACAGCCTATAAAATTGGTATGAACAAAATTCTTGAATTGCGCGAAAAAGCTAAATCAGAGCTTGGTGATGCGTTTGATATTCGTGAGTTCCATGACGTTGTGCTGGGTAGTGGTCCGGTACCACTTAATGTACTTGAGCAATTCGTTAACGACTATATTAGCGAAACGAAAAGTTCTTAAATCTTTTCCCTAAATACAGCGCATCACCGCACTAACTCTGCGGTGATGCGCTGCTTTCATTGGTTATTCACTTAGTCGATTCCCACCGCCGCGCTTGGCCTGATACATAGCTTGATCTGCCCGGTTTATTAGAGCGTCTACGGTGTCTCCGTGTTTAGGCCACAGAGCCATTCCTATACTGGCGGTAACAACCTCTTCTCCATGCGGCAGTATTAATGGTGCCTGCATTGCCTGACGAATTTTCTCAGCAACGGTTCGCACTATATCGACTCCTTCATCTGTTGTCGGAACCGCATCAATAAGTACCACAAACTCATCGCCACCTAAGCGCGCTACCGTGTCGGTTGCACGAACTGAAGCTGCAATCCGTTCAGCAACTCCCTTCAGTAACTGGTCTCCGGTTGCGTGCCCATAGGCGTCATTGATAACTTTGAATTTATCGAGATCTAAATACAACAGACCCAGGCCGCCGCCATCGCGTTCTGCTCGTGTTTGTGATGTACGAACCCGGTCATAAAATAGTGCGCGGTTGGGGAGCTGGGTTAATGGATCGGTCAGTGCCATATGCTCTAAGCGCGCTATTAAAGCTTCACGTTCTGCTTCAAGTTGCTTTTGCTCAGATACATCCCGGGCAACGCCAACCCGCATCTGGTCTCGTTCAGACCAGCGCGCGGACCATAGCAAATGCACTATTGAGCCGTCTTTACGTATGTATCGGTTCTCGAACTGAACAACCTCGTTACCTGAGTTGACTTGTTGAGCGATAGCCATGGTTGCCTGATGGTCATCGGGGTGCATAAAGTCAAACATTGAACGACCAATCATTTCTTCAGGGGTATAACCAAAAACACGGGCTGCACCCGGGCTCAAATAACTGAACTGGTGCTGCTTATTAACAACGCAAATCGCATCTAATAGCAAATCCATGTATTCGGCAAGATCGGCGAACGCGGCTTTATTCATTGAAAATATAAGACCCGGCTGGTGTAAATAGGAATATGGACATGGTTACGCTTAAGCAAAACCATTGTCCACTGTTTTAAGCAGGTTTTCTCCTGTGCGATTTAGTACGTAATTTTATGTTCGTAGGTTCAGTATACACATTCCAATCTTTACAAAACCACGCTAGCATAGAAGAAAAGCGGCTAAAGAATTTTATGAAATATTGGCGAAAATACCACCCGACTATTGGCGCTGATGACCCTCGGTATCATCAGGTGTCGCTAGTTTTGACGGCCTTGTCTTCGACAGCGTTCAGAGCAGTATTTAACGTCATCCCAGCAGTCCTTCCATTTTTTACGCCAGACAAATGGACGCTGGCAAACCGGACATAGCTTGCTGGGCAGGTGCGGTTTTTGGTGCGCCAATTGAAAGCTCCTCTTTTAATAAAGCATGAACAGCGTTTATTCCAACTGCATTCTACGGCTCCTTAAAGATATTGAAAGAGTTGAGTGAAATCTCCACTTCTGTGCTATTGATTAAGGATGGAATTGAAACCGAGAGTCGTATTATGAAACACAACATTTCTTATGGTTTAGTTTTTGGTCTGGCGTTGTTAATGGCGGGCTGTGCGTCACCGTCTTCTTCCGTGCTTATTGGTGATGCTCGTCCGGAAATTCCGGCTGAGCAGGTAAAAGTCTATTTAGAAAAACCAGAAAACTATGAGGAAATAGCTTTAATTGAAGCAACCAGCGACTCCTCGTGGAGCTTTGGTGAGCAGGCGAAAATGGACGCGGTATTAAAGCGCCTGAAACAGGAAGCGGCAAAAGTTGGTGCTAATGGAATTTTGCTTCAAAAAACGGGTGAAAAAGAAGGTAACTCTGTTTATGTCGGCACCGGCGCAGGGAAATACTCGGGTAACTTGGGCTTAGGAGTAAGTGTGGGTAAGGCTTTTGGGTTGACTGATAAAACCGGAGAAGGCATTGCTATTTATGTAAAATCTGAAAACGAGAAAGGCGTTGAGCCGGAACAAAATAATTAAGTCCGGCACCGCCCCGGCCAGCTAACTACGAGACAATGTCTTAATTAAGTGCCAGCCAAATTGGGTTTTGACCGGGCCATGCACTTCAAGAGTGGGCTTGCCGAACACTACTTTGTCAAAAGCAGGAACCATTTGTCCGCGGTTAAACTCGCCTAAGTCACCACCTTTTTTGCCCGAGGGGCAAAGTGAATGCTTACGTGCAAGCTCGGCAAACTTAGCACCTTTGGTCAGTTGCTCTTTTAGTTTTTCGGCTTCATCTTTAGTCTCGACTAAAATATGTAATGCGTGTGCTCTTGCCATTTTTACCCCCGGCGTTTATGTCGGTTTTATTCAGGGACTTCAGTCGCGTTCCAGTTAACTGCCTGCCAGCGACCATCCCGCTCAATGAGAACGCCGGTATTGTAATAGTATTTTGTCACTTTTCCTTCTTCTTCGGCGGTTAGTGTGAAATTAAAAACCACAGTGTCACCAAATTGCTTTACTTCGATATCTTCGGCCTCGTACCACACTTCAACTTCTTCCGGGTCTTTGGTCTTTGAGCTTTTAACGCCGGACATAAGATGCTCTTTACCAAAGCGGTTTCCAGTCGAGCTGGTGTAAGTGAGTTCTTCTGCCCAGAAGTTATCGTGAACCTTGTGGTCATTGATGCTGGCACCGTAAAGAAAGCCCTCAACAGCCTTCGTTGTCGCTTCCTCTACATTTTCTTGAGCTAAAACCGTACTGCTGAATAGCAGGCTGAAAACTATAATTAAGTATCGCATCGTCAGTCTTCCTTTAAGTTATACTTTTATTTTCTGTATGCTGTCAGCATATGGCAAGCTCTGATATACGGCAAACAGGTTTACAAATGCTTATCAAACAAACGGAACTTCAGTTAGCGGCTAAGCCGCGTGGTTTTCATCTTATTAGTCATGAAGTAGAACAAGCTTTATCACAACTCGGTTCGGTTAAAGCTGGGCTATTACACGTATTTATAAAACACACATCGGCATCGCTGACCATCAACGAAAACGCCGATCCAACAGTCCGTCAGGATTTCGAAAGCCACTTTAATGAGATGGTGCCAGAGAATGCGCCTTATTATCGGCATACATTTGAAGGTCCTGATGACATGCCTGCGCATTTAAAGTCCAGTATTCTGGGAAGTAGCGTGACGATTCCGGTTACCGACGGTGGTTTGAATATGGGAACATGGCAAGGTATATACCTATGTGAACATAGAGATCATGGTGGCGGCCGTACTTTAGTTTTGACATTGCAGGGTGAGTGAGAGGGAGCTAGTACTCACTTAGCCAAACCTGGCAATAAGAAAAATAAGGGCTAAAGCAGCAATCACCCCGACAATGGTGAAAATGCCGTGTTTGTAGATACGCTGGTCTTTCTGTTCTGTCGTCATGTCTTTTCTCTATGCCGATAATTTACGCATTGCCCATAAACCAATAACTGGGCCGGGCAGTAAAAGCCAAGTGACCCATTCATTATGTATAGACCACAAATTGCTGGTTAGCCATATTGCCGGTAGTGTTAAAGAAAAGCCAATAGCATTCATTATAGCTAGTGCCGAGCCAATATTCTCCTTTGGCGCAAACTGGGCGGCTAGTGCCGAAAATTGTGGGGAGTCGGCGATAACAGTTAGGCCCCACAATAGTAACAAACCGAAAATTAACCCTGCTGGAAGCCCTGTCATTAGAGGGTATAGTAAGCAAATGGCACCGGAACTGAATAAAGCCTGTCGGGCAACGCGCAAACCGCCTATTTTTTTACTCATGATACCGCCGCCAATACAGCCCAGACTGCCAATAGCAATAATACTAAATGCCAGCCAAGGCGCTGCGCTTAATGGCAAGTTTAGAGTTGCTAGTGGGTGCAATACCAATAACGGTGTCAGCATCCAAAAAGCATAGAGTTCCCAGGCATGACCAAAGTAGCCTATGGCTATAGCACGAAATTTAGGTTGGATTAGTGCGCGTAATCCGGAACGAAAAGTGTGGGGTGTCGTTACGCTAGGTAAATGAGGCCCGCTACCAAGCCAACCCACTAATAAACCACCAAGCAATGCCAATAGCGAAGATGCCAGTAACGGGATCTGCCATGAAAAGTCCAGAGTTATGCCGCGCATGAGGTGGGGCAAGGCCGTGCCCAGGGTCAGCATTGCCAATAGCCAGGCAAGTGCACTGCCAGCGTAACGAGGCACCCAGGATATCACCAGTTTCATTCCCATTGGGTAAATTCCTGCCAGGCAAAGTCCGGTTAAGAAACGTAATAGCCAGCCGAGAGTTGAGTGATCAATTGCAACAATAAATAGGGCATTAACCAGGGCACCGGCAATGCTCGAGAGTAAAAATATCTGACTGGCTCGGTAACGATCAGCAAAACCGGTTAACGCCAGCGTTAGAGTTCCGATAATAAAGCCCAGCTGCACAGCCAGGGTATAAGCGCCTAAGTCTGCTTCGTTAAGGTGATGCTCTGCCGATAAAGGAAGCCAGACACCGTTAATGCTGAACCACAAGGACGTGCCCAGTAATTGAGAGAGAATAATCAAGGGTAAAGCGAGTTGCTGGTGCAGTTTGGTATTGCTTAGCATGGCGCCGTTAGTTGCATCTTTTAGGAGGTCACTTTTTATTTGCCTTACATTACCTTAGTTAGTGAACTAACGCGACGTTAGGTTTTCTTCTGTGCTAATTTACGTTGGAAACCCATTGTTAAAACAAAGAGCGATGTTAAAGAAAGCTGAAATCAACGAGTTAAAAGAGGCGCTGACCTGGCCTGAGAATGCGGCCGAGTTCAGGCTGTGGTTTGGCGATAAAGTTCGGTATGGCAGTCCGGCTGAGGCCATCTGGCAACAGATTAAAGGTAACGAACGCGGGACTTTTGGGTTTTACCAGAATGAAGAGCTGGTTGGTTTTGCCCAGGCTTATGAAAAAGTCGAGAACGGTATTCACATAGCCTGCCTTATTGTTAACCCGAAAGTTAGAGGCCAAGGCGTTGGTCGGTTGTTTGTAAAAGCATTACTGGAAAATGCCTGGGCGCAGCAGCAAACCCGGTTTATTACGTTGAATGTATATCCTGAAAATATCCCGGCCCGGTCACTTTATAAAGATTTGGGATTTCAAGAGGTGGGCGAGAATAATGACATGGTCTCTATGCGGCTGGAGAGAGAATAATTCAAAAGGCTTTGCTCTGTATTTAAGATAAACTGGCCGTTATTGGTCAACACTAAATCTATGCATACGGGCTTCCCATGACAGAAAATGAATTACATCGACGCCGCTTAATTTCAGCAAAGCAGTCTGAAGAATCTATTGCCAAGATAGAAGGGCAAGGTTCGTATAAGCTGGCATTTGCCGACCATGAATTTTTACTGCAGGACGATTTGCGCGCGGTACGCTTGCAACTGGAGTATTTAAAGCCTCAGTTAACCCTCGAAAAGCATCAGATAGACGCAACCATTGTTGTGTTTGGTAGTGCACGATTTTTATCCCCCGAACAGGCGCAGCATGATGCCCGAATGGCCGAGCAGGCATTAGCAGAAGACCCGGATAACGACAGCTTAAAGGGTAACTTAAAGCGTGCTCAGCGGGCATTAAAAAATAGCGCTTATTATCAGCAGGCATTGGATTTTTCGCGTATTGCGACTGAACATAACCTGAGGCACGATGAAGAAAACCTGATGATTGTTAGTGGCGGTGGTCCCGGCATAATGGAAGCTGCAAACCGTGGTGCGATGGAAGCCGGAGGCGAAAGTATTGGGCTGAATATCGTACTGCCTCATGAGCAACGCCCGAACCCATATATAACGCCTGAATATTGCTTTCAATTTCATTATTTTGCTATTCGCAAAATGCACTTTCTGCAACGAGCCCGTGCGTTAGTTGCTTTTCCCGGAGGGTTTGGAACACTCGATGAGTTATTCGAAACCTTAACTTTGGTACAAACCAAAAAGTCTGAGCCAGTACCTATCGTTTTGGTTGGTTCTGAGTTTTGGAGTCGGGCAATCGATTTCGATTTACTGGTAGAAGAAGGCACTATTGCAGAATACGACTTAGATTTGTTCCAGATTGTAGATAGTGCGGAAGACGCGTGGCAGGCAATTTGTCATTGTTATGACTTAAAAAACGGGAGCAAAGGTTAACTTGCTCCCGTTGCGCTTGGTTCTATTAAACCATCGGTTTCGTGCTCTTACCGCTTTCGCCGGTTCGGCGCCACAAGCTAGTGATGCGTGCAGAGCGGACGATAAGCCAGGTCATGGCGAATAAACCAAGGCCTAAACCAAGTGCTAACCAGCGGTTATAAACGGTTGCTGAATAGATACCGCCATTGCCAACGGGCACAACTTCTTGTGGCATTAACGGAAGGCCATGTCGTGTGGCCATATCTTTAATGCCACTAAAGTGAATACCCGGAATATCTTCTTGCAGGAAATAGCCCATCATGGTGTCGACAGCAAAAGCTCGTGAAGGAGCGTCCCTCTGAAGACCTGACTTGAACATATCATCAATACCGGGAGGGCCTACTATAGTTGCGCCACCACCAACATTTATGAAGGCTTTGTATTGACGGTCAGCTGAATATTCACGAAATATGGCAATACGGTCAGCGACGGCTTCCTGGTAGCTTGCAGGATCAATAAAATTGATACCGGCTCTTTCTATTGTATTTCGTATTGAGGTAATGCCTTCTTCGGGAATACCAATTCCCCGATCTTCAATACCTCCAATAGAAGCGTAAACGGGTTTTGAACTGAGTACGCCGGCTTCGCGGAGTTCTCGCTCCATATCAAGCCATAGAAAGTTGGGTACGTTTCCGCCCCACTGCGAGGATGATGCGGAAGCGATAATAATCGCTTCTGCTCCCATCGCTTCGATAGCTGAATAGACGGCCAGGTTCATTGCCGGAAAGGAGCCTGATACCGTAACTGCAACTAAATCTCCTTCCTGCACACCAGCATCTGCCATTAATTTGACCGCGACCGCTGCCCAGTTAGGGTTAACAGTGGTTTGCTTGGATTCGCGACTACCATGGTTAGTGGTAACAATACTGTTTTCCAAACCAACCATGCCAGAGCGTTGGGGGTCGAACTCCGGGTTAATTGGAGCCAGTTTTGCGCGTAACGGTTTAAGAACCTGCATACCTTCACGCATTATTTTTGACGCATTAACCATGGTTGCGTAATTGTCATCAACGACGGGATCGCGTTGTTTTATATTTTCCGCAGAAACCATAACGATTACTGACAGTACGATAAGAAAAATAAGTCCCCAGGTTGGTACGCCCGACGAACGCCAATAAATCTTTGTAAAACTACTCATGATTCGTCCTCCTGTTACCAGCCTGGCATCTGAAATGCTTGGCTTGCTTCGTACATTTGTAATGATTCCGGCATAATAATGATAAGTGCCAAGCGGACCAGTACCGCAGTTACTGCGAGTCCGCATAAGGTCTGCAGTACGCCTTGCCGATCAAACCAAATAGCGATAAGCCCGGGAATAATGTAGCCGACGATGCTACTTTCCATAATCGACATCATAAAGCTAGATTCAAGAGTGGCAACTTGAGCCTGTGCATCACCACCGCCTGCTATCATTTGCAAATCTACCCAGTTAACAATGTTACCAAGGAATAAATCCATCAAGCCGGCAATGAGATAACCGGTAAGAATCATGATAATGGTTTGGCGACGCCCATAAATAATAGCGAAGCTGGCAATAACTCTGACAATTAGGTAGGTAATAAGCGCCGCAACAAGCGTGATAGCCAAGCTTAGAGGATCAGTCAGTTGCAATGCAACATAACCCGGAACAACCAAGCCGCCGGCGGCTAAACCTAATGTTTGTGTGAGTAACAAAGTAAAAAATAAACCGACACCAATGGCAACGGCAAGAATGTTTAATGCAATCATAAATCTTCCTCCTTGATTGCCCGGTTCTGGAAGAAACGAGCGACTTCTTCGCCACCTCCGTGAATGTTGCACATACCGACAACTAATGCGCTGCTGCCGGATTCTTCTAAAATAGTTTCGGTAATTTCGGTCATCTCAGCATTTTCCATAACAAGTAGCTTTTCGGGGTCAAGGCCGTATTTCACGGCATTACGGACGAAAATGAAGGTTCCTGAGCCCATTAACAGGTATTTATCTGCGGGACTCCATTTAACGATGTCTTCGGCCATTTGCTGAGAGCGGTGGGGGCGGTCAGCCCTGCAGTTGATCAAAACAATTTTACGTCGCTCTTCGCCATGTTTTTCCAGCATATTTTCCCAAATGCGCCCTGTAGACTCAGGGTCATTGGCTGCAAAGGCGTTGACGAATACAATTTCGCGCTTGAAGTAGTTAACGTGAAGAACCTGCATGGCACCCGCTTCCGGCTCTAATGCAACCATGCCATCCAGAGCTTTCTCCCGGTCAACACCAAGGTGCTGGCAGACATTCAGAGCTAAAGCAACATTTTCGGCGTGCTCTGCGTAACGGAAACGCTTCATGGTGTCATCGGTAATAGCGTTAACTTCGTCCTCGGTTACGCCATGCAGTTCACTTTTACGGTCGTTACATGAATGTTTAAACACATCCAGTAAGTCGCGTTCGGCGGTGAATAAGTCGCCTTTTAGTGGGGTGCTACCTGCCAGAGCTAAGGCGACATCGTTCTCACCGGGGCCCATAACATCTAAATGGTCGGCACGGGCATTGGTAATAACACCAACAGTTGAGCGAACCATTCGCAATTCACTCAAAGACTGATACTGAGGCTGCAGTGCCATACATTCCATAACCACAATTTCAGGCTTTAATGCTGCCATTCTTTTGAGTGTGCGCATTTGTTCAATAATATTTGCACCGCTTATTCGGTAAATAGGAAATTCGCGACCATCCGGGTCGGTAATAGCTGCTGCAGAACCAGTTGTTTTAGCACAAATGCGTTTACCACCACTGCGTAATCCTGCCGCAATTAACCGGGTAACGCTGGTTTTTCCCCGAGTACCATTTACATGGACTCGCACTGGAATTTTACGGACAAGTGCCCAATGGCGAACGGCCTCAAAAGCGCCGGCTATCACCAGAACAACCCACAGTGCAGCCACGATAGCGAGCATGCTGGGTATTTCCACGAGAATCCTCCTGAATTAATTCGTTTAAAACGGCACTATAATTACAGACTATCCCTTAATAGTGCTATTGTTTTTAGGGATCTTTACAAAAGGGTAATCCAGAATGCTTAAAACACGAACAACAGAAATAAAGTGGGGCGTTATTTTTATTATAGTCAGTATGTTGTGGGTATTAATAGCAAGGCTAGTTGGTCTTCATGACAATTACATTGCTTACCATTCAACTTACTCGAACTTCTTTGCACTTATTGCTATCGCCATTTATGTATTAGCACTTAGAGAAAAACGGGAAAAAGATCTTAACGGATCAATGACCTGGAAACAGGGGTTTATCAGTGGTCTGATTATAGCCATTGTGGTGGCGGTTTTAACGCCAATTAGCCAGTGGATAACACACGTTATTATTTCACCGAATTATTTTGAAAACGTTAGTAACTTTGCTGTTAATGAAGGTGGAATGAACGCTGAGCAAGCAGAAGTTTATTTTACTTTAGGTAGCTATATTATTCAGTCAATGCTTTTTGCCCTTGTTGTCGGCACCATCACGGCAGCAATAGTCGCGATATTTATGAAAACACCGCAACTTGACGATAATTAATTCGCTTTTAAGATTGGCCGGAGCACTTCAGCCTGGCCATCAATTTCGGTGAGCAGCTCTAAATTGAGTAATTCTGCCAGCATTGGGTATATATGGATGTTCTCAAAACGCTCAATTTGCTGGCCACGATGAAAACCGCTTCCGGCTGCAACAAAAAAGCCGTCCATATCGCGGGTGCCGTAATACCCGTGAGTGCCGCCGTCTGACCACTGACTACGCGGCCGTGTAGCGAAGCTGGTAGGAGCATCCGTTGCTAAAACAATGGCAGGAACCCGGGGGCTATTCACGAAGTGCCGCTGAGCCAACGCTGCTTCCGATTCTGTATAAAAGGGGGCATCAGCCATTTGGTTCAAGCGTTGTCGGAGTGAGTCCACTTGCTTGTCCGAAGTCTCCTCATTTGCGTAAATAAGCAGTCGAGTTTGTGCATTTACAACGTTAAAAAGCTCTTCATCAATATTCAGCTCATTAACATCAATCATCTTGTTGGCCTTTATTGGCGCCATGCCGTGGTCAGAAACCAGAACCAGATTAACCGGCGCATCCACTTCTGTTTGCATTCGTTGCCATAACTCACCAATCAGCTTGTCAACGTGCTGAACCGCGCCTTTTACTTGTTTAGCGTCCGGGCCAAAACGGTGACCCATGGTGTCAACCACAGAGAAGTAGCCGGTAACCAGTCTTGGACGAGCTTTTTCCGGTAACTTCAACCAGTCGATGATTTGCTCTACCCGCTGGCGGTTAGGAACGGGGGTACTGTAATGATAAAAGTAACTGGGCGTCCGGCCATTAATACGGGCATCGGACTCAGGCCAGAAAAAGGTCGCCGCTTTTACGCCCTGAAATTCAGCAAGGTTCCACAGGGGTAAAGCGGTAATCCAGCTACTGTCCTCTAAGCCGTCGCCCATGCTGTACTTTTGCTGGCGCTCGGTATCGTAAAAGTTATTATCGACCAGACCGTGGTTAGTGGGGTAACGGCCGGTGATAATAGATAGATGATTTGGGAACGTCTTGGACGGATAAACGGGAATCAGTCCTTTACTGCGCACACCGCTTTTAGCTAATTCTGCAATGTTTTTGGCATCATGTTTTTCAATATAGTCGTGACGAAAGCCATCAATTGAAATAAGTACCACAGTTTGCTCATTACTTTTCCCGAAAGTAAATGACGAAAAAAGAACAAGGCAGACAGCTAAAAGCGTTCTCATAGTAATTTCCGGTATCCGATTTTAGACCTTTTTAACAAATTCAGATTTCAGTTTCATTGCACCAATACCATCAATTTTACAGTCGATGTCATGGTCACCATCAATTAAACGGATATTCTTAACTTTGGTACCGACTTTAACGACCGATGATGAACCTTTAATTTTAAGATCTTTAATGACAGTAACAGTATCGCCGTCTTCCAGTGGTGCACCGTTGGCATCGCGAAAAGTGGGTGCATCGTCAGTTACTTCTGGCTCGTTTTCAGACCATTCGTGTCCGCATTCAGGACAAACTAATAAGGTACCATCGTGGTAGGTAAAACTTGATTTGCACTCAGGACAGGCTGGGAAGTCGCTCATGTCAGATCCTTTTGAGGAGATGAAAGCGTGCGATTATAGCTCTTAAAGTGGGCTTGTCACATCCATTTCATCTTTTACCTTGTAAGATAATAGAGAAGTGACTGAATCACCAACGAAAGAAAAAAGGGCAGTCTATGAATCAACAACTCGTGCGTTCTACCTCGCTGGCAGGCGCTATTGTTTTAGGACTGGGTTCCATTTTAGGTACCGGTGCGTTCGTTAGTGTGGGTATTGGTGCGGATATTGCCGGTGGTGCCGTTTTATGGGCCATTCTCATTGCGGCAGTAACGGCTTTATGCAATGGCCTGTCTTCGGCTCAGTTAGCTTCCGCACATTCAGTAAGCGGCGGCACCTATGAATATGGTTATCGGTTTCTGACCCCGGCTTATGGCGTAACGGCGGGTAGCTTGTTCGTAGTAGCAAAAAGTGCGTCAGCGGCAACCGCTGCGCTGGCGGTAGGCTGGTATGTGACGAATGTCACGGCAATACCTGAATATTTAGCACAGTGGATAGCCGCCGCAGTATTGGTGCTATTTACGTTATTAGTACTGGGGGGCGTTAAGCGCACAAACTGGGTTAATGCAGCCATTGTTACGGTGAGCATAGTGGCTCTGTTGGCTTTTATTATTACAGGTCATCAACAAACCGCCGTTGTTGAGCGGGCTTCGGTCGAGTGGTGGCACGTTTTGCAGGCGGCAGCTCTGCTTTTTGTTGCCTACACAGGTTACGGACGTATTGCCACCATGGGGGAAGAGGTACAAAATCCGCGTCAGGTTATTCCGCTGGCCGTTATTTTAACTCTGGCGGTTGTGACGCTTCTGTATTTGGGGGTTGGTAGCGCTCTCTTGCATTTTCCCAGCATAGCGGACTTCCAGGCGGAGCACTTCTCTTTGGCGAGTTTGTTGCCAACTGGACCTATACAATGGTTGGTCACCGCGGGTGCAGTGGTCGCTATGGGCGGAGTTATTCTCAACTTAATTTTGGGGGTGTCGCGGGTGGTTCTGGCCATGGGGCGCAGAGCCGATTTGCCAATGCGCTTTGCTAACTTAAATGACCAACAAACCTCGGCGCCACCGGCAACCTGGTTAACTTGTTTTGTCATGCTGGTGCTGGTCGCTATTGGTGATATAAAGACCGCATGGTCGTTCAGTGCCTTCACGGTTTTAGTGTATTATGGCATCACGAATTTAGCGGCACTGAAGGTCACAAAAAGTGATCGTTTTGTGCCTAAATGGGTATCCATACTAGGTTTAGTCAGTTGTCTTGGGCTGGCCGTTTTTGTTCCCTGGCAGGTGTTGTTGTCAGGGCTTATTTTTATTGTCGTAGTTCTGCTGATACATCAGCTGAGACGCTAAGAGGTAACCATGCGAGATATTGTTATTCTGCACGAAAATGAAGAGTGGCTGGTGCCGCTAAGAGCAGAGTTTGAAAAGCGCGGCGTAGAAGCCAAAGAATGGTTTCTGGATACGGGAGTTATACCTTTTTCCGAGCTTCCGGAAGATGCGGTTTACTATAACCGTATGAGCGCCTCTTCGCACACCAGGGGCCATCGGTTTGCACCGGAACTGACTCGCATGGCGTTAACCTGGCTGGAAAACAGTAACCGAACTGTGGTTAATGGTACCCGGGTGCTGGCGCTGGAAGTGTGTAAGCTGTCGCAATATGCGGCGTTACAAAAAGCCGGGCTTAATGTGCCTAAAACACAGGCTGTGGTGGGGAAAGAACTGCTGACAGATGCCGCTGAGAAATTTGCCGAGTGGCCACTGATTTTAAAGCCTAACCGCGGTGGTAAAGGTTTAGGTGTTATTAAGTTTGATGATGTTGCTGGCTTAAAGAGATACATAAACAGCGACGATTATGAAGAGCCTTTAGATGGCATCTGGCTGTTACAAGAATACATTCAGCCAAAGCAGCCGCATATTACGCGCAGCGAATTTGTCGGGCAGAAATTTGTTTACGCGGTTAACGTTAATACTGAGCAAGGCTTCGAGTTATGCCCTGCCGATGTGTGCAGTGTGGATGATGCGTTTTGTCCAACCAGCGAAGCGCCTGCTGATGGCAATCAACCCAATAAATTCACTATTACGCAGCGCTTTAATGATCATGAAATTATTTTTGCGCTGGAAGCCTTTTTAAAAGCCAATGATATTGATGTGGCTGGCATTGAGTTTATCGAAGACGCAAAAGGCGAGCTGTACGTTTACGATGTGAACACCAACACTAACTATAATCAAAGTGCAGAACGCGAAGCGGGTGTTAAAAAGACCGGCATGGGCGCGTTAGCGGATTACCTGATTAGCTTAGCCCAATAAGGTGGCCCAGAAAAAAATGGCCCCATAAAAATGGGGCCACGATAAATCCAGGGAGGGATTGGTTTTTAGAAGGTGTATTCCACACCTAAAGAGGCTGTTTGAGGTTTGTTCGGACGCGCACCATGTGGTGAACGAGCAACAATCTTCTGCTGATCGAACAGGTTCTCAACTTTGAAATAAACCGCCATGTTGTTATCCACTTCATAACGGCTGACAAAATCGGTCACAAACAATGATTCGGTTTTGTTAAAACGGCTGTTGTCGCGGTTGCAGCCAACAGAGACGCACATTTCGTCAATGTATTTACCGACCACATAGTTTACCCAGCCTTTGTTGTTATCTAGCGCAACGCGAACACTGAACGTATTCTGCGGAATGTCATTCAGTTCATCGCCGTCCATCAAACCTGTCACCGCATTGTCCTGACTGATTTCACCTTTAGTGTAGGTGTAAGCAAAATCAACTGGCATAAGGAACTGACCAAGTTCAAAGGTATTGCTTGCCTGTAACTCCAGACCCGTTACGGTCGATTCACCCAGAACATAAGAGCCCGATTCAGCACCGTTGTCACACGGATTAGCAATTGAACACTGTTGTGTGGTGTCGCTAAAGTCGCTGTAGAAACCAATGGCTTCCGCAAAGAATGAACCTTGGTTAAAACGAACACCGGCTTCGTAGTTATTGCTGGTTTCTGGTTCCTGGAAGTCTTTCGCACCGCCGCCTAAAGGAGAAAATCCTTTATGTGCGCCAGCCAGAACCTGCCAGTTTTCGTTCACGTCATAAGTGAAGGATAAGCCCGGCAACCACTCGTCGCTATCGTTTGAACGCGTGCTGTCCAGTTGCTCGCGGGCTGAATCAGCAAACTGATTACGATAAGACTCTACGTCTTCATAACGCAGCGCAAAGTGTACATTAAGGTCTTCTGTTGCCTGCCACTGATCTGTCAGCCAGAAGCTGATTGCGTCAGCGCCTTCTAAACGGTTATTGCCGCCGGTAGGCATAACTTCGCCCTGGTAGACGAGGCTGCCGTTAACCTGATCATAAATTTCAACCGGCTGAAAACGATCCATCTCGTCGCTGTGGTCACGAACACCTACTTCAAGGTTATGAGTTCCTAAAGCAAACTGAGCATTGGCTTCAATGCCTTTAGATTCATAAGCTCGGTTGTTGTTTTTGTAGTTCAAACCGGCTTCATCCTGAGTGCCTTGCAAAATAGCTAATGCATCGGCGTCACCGTTATTAGCCGCACTGACGTATGCATTACCGCCATCCAGTTTGAACCAGTTGCGAGCATAGTCGTTGTAGTAGCCTAAAATATTAAAAGTAAGATTATCAGTTGCTTCAAAAGCGTAGTTTAAGCTGTAGCCTTTGTGGGAGTTATCCATCTGATCAATTTCAGAAAGGCCATAACGGCGATTTTCATTTTCAGCAAAATCGGTATCAGTCAGGCCAAGATAGGTTTCATTTGAGATTTCTTCGGAGTACTGAACTTTAGCTAATAGACTCTGGCGATCGCCAGTCCACTGCAGTTTTGCAACATAGTCCTCAATATCAAAACCGGCATCGCGACTGCTACGGTCAATTTCTTTAAAGCCGTCGCTGCTGCGTTGCACGGTTTCTAATAAAAAGCCCCATTGACCCTCAGTGCCGCCCACATGAGCGTGAATGTCACGGCTACTGTTTTCGCCAAACTGAGTCAGAACCTGCCCACCAAAGTCTTCTGGAATAGGTGTTGTAACCAGGTTTAAAACGCCGCCGGTTGTTTGCGGGCCGTAACGTAATAAAGGTGCACCTTTTAATACTTCAACTGACGACATACGGAAGGTCGTCGGGAAGTAGTAGGCGGCCGGGTTTGAATAAGGTGCCGGGGCCATCATGACGCCGTCTTCCAGCAGAGTGACCTTGCTGACACGCCCTGCGGTTGCAGCACGAATACCGATATTAGGACGGAGGCCTTCGCCATCTTCTTCACGGACATAAACACCCGGGATGGTTTTCATTAACTGGTTGATGTCGCTAGGAACCTCAATGCGCATCTGTTCTTCGTCAATAACAGCGCTGGAGCCGGCAACATTGCGGGCGTCTGTTTTACTGCCAATAATTTTGATTTGCTCGATATCAGTATCGCCGGCGGCATTGTTGGCCATAGCGGGAGCTGCAAGAGCGGTCAGTATGGTGCTGGCTAAGATCGTTTTCTTCATAACGGACTCGTTTCACCTTTATTGAAAAGTTATTTTAGATTAATTAAATTCGGGAGGGATGATAATTAAAATAAGAATGATTCGCAATAATAGATTGCGGTGTTTTTTGATCTAGCTCTTGATTCTGGCGCTCCTTCGGCAGATTTGAAAAAGACTTGGAAGAATTAATGCAATTACCAGTGCGATCTATAGAATTCTAACTTAACGGTTAAAAACATAAGGATGGCAAGTATGCCTGCGATACATATGAAAGGAAGTGTCTCTATTCTCGTTGTAATGCTGCTGTCAGGTTGCGCTCTGTTAACTCCGGAAGAGCAAGTGCCGACATATTACCAGTGTGGTGCAAGCGAACTCAGCGTACTGCAAAAAGAGCAAGGTGTGCTGTTAAGTTATGGATCGCAGCAGGAAGAGTTACCTCAGGCGGTGAGTGGCTCGGGAGCTCGTTACTCAAATGATAAAGAGCCATTAACTCAGTTCTGGAGTAAAGGTAACGAAGCCGATATTACCTGGCGGGGTCAGGAAATGCCGCTGTGTGTTGAGCAAGGCACTTTACCTAAACACTTTACGGCGAAAGGTAATGAACCTTTCTGGCAAGTGGCTGTAAATCCACAGCATATGGCGCTGACGACCCCTGAAAGCGAAGCGATTATTGACTTAGTCGCAGCGGAGGTTGTTTCTGAGCAACCCTATGAGTGGCGTATCGAGTCGACGACCGACAAACATCTTATTGTCATTGACAGACTTTGTCGTGATTCAATGAGTGGACGTTTGTACCCCTATCAGGTCGATTTACAGGAATCCGACCGCATGTATTCTGGCTGCGGTGGCGACAGTGAATGGCTACTTCAGGGGGCCAGTTGGGAGTTGTCAGAATTTGAAGGGCATGCCATTCATTCTAAACCCGCAACCATTCAGTTTTTAAAAGACGGTCAGCTTGCCGGTTTTAATGGTTGTAATCGTTATTTCGGGAATTACAACATGGGTGGCGAACTTGCCCAGATTCGGCTTACCGGAAGCACAAAAATGGCGTGCAGCGGCGAAGCGAACGAACTCTCGCAAGAGTTCAGCAGTGTTCTGGAACGAGTTTATCAAGTGAATATTGATGATAAAGGACGCTTGATATTGAGCACTCGCGGAGGTCGTCAGATGACATTTAAGCAACAGAGCGAATAAAGGTATAAGGGCGCCACCATGCAATTAAAAAAGTACACAGATTACGGTCTGAGAGTTCTTATGTATCTGGCTGCAAAAGAAGATACGAAGCGCGCCACTATTGATGAGTTGAGTGGCATATTCAATGTGCCACGCAATCACTTAAACAAGGTCGTTCATCAATTAGGCAAAGAAGGCTTAATTGAAACGCGGCGCGGCAAAAATGGTGGCTTCCTGCTGGCTATTGAACCGGCTGATATACGGCTGGACAGAGTCATACGCCGACTGGAAGGTGATGAGTACTGGGTCGACTGCCATAAACCCGAGTGCGCTATTTTTCCCGTTTGCGAGCTGAAAAATGTGATTAACCAGGGCAAAGAGACCTTCTATGACTTTCTGTCCAACTATACGCTTGCTTCATTGGTGAGTAACGACGCACAAATTCGAGAGTTTTGGGGTACCCCTATTCCGGTAACTATCGACAAAGACTGACTTTTTGTCTCAATGTTAGCCACTGTCGTTGCAATTGGTTAGAGTTCGGAGTATCAAAGAAGAACAATAACTAAAATGAAGATGAGGGAAAACTATGCTGAAAAAGATAGCCATCGGATTGACTGTTGCCTTAGCCGGTCATTCTGCTCAAGCCGGTGAATGGCTGCATTGCGGAAACATTTTTGATAGTGAAAGTGGTCGGCTGGCCGGCGAACGCTATATTGAAGTCACTGATAACAAAATCACGGCGGTAAAAGTGAACAGTCCGGGTGACGATGCTTCGGTTACTGACTTAAGTTCTCATACCTGTTTACCCGGCCTCATTGACTTGCACGTGCATCTTGACGGTCAGTCAGGGCCAAACTCATATATAAAGCAGTTTACCGAAAATCCGGCTGATCTTGCTTTAACTGCTCAGCATTACGGGATGAAGACTCTGAACGCGGGCTTTACCACAGTAAGAAATCCAGGCGACTCTCATAACGTGACTATTGCTCTGCGTGATGCAGTGAATGCAGGTGTGGTTGACGGTCCCCGAATCTACTCTGCGGGCAAGTCACTGGCAACAACCGGCGGCCATGCTGACCCGACCAATAGTTGGAAAGAGGAATTGATGGGGCGGCCTACACCTAAAGATGGCGTAATTAACAGTGCCGCAGGTGCCCGTGAAGCGGTACGACAGCATTATAAAGATGGCGCGGACTTCATCAAAATTACCGCTACCGGCGGTGTTTTAAGTATGGCCAGCAGCGGTGATAACCCACAATTTACCGAAGATGAATTAAAAGCTCTGGTGGATATTGCCAACGATTATAATTTCCACGTTGCAGCTCATGCTCACGGCAAAGCCGGTATGTTACGTGCTGTAAAAGCCGGGATCACCTCGGTGGAACACGGCACCTATATGGATGACGAAGTGATTGCCGCGATGAAAGAGCATGGTACTTATTTGGTTCCTACAATTTTGGCTGGTAAATTTGTTGCGGAGAAAGCTGAAATTGACGGCTATTTTCCGGATGTTGTCAGACCCAAAGCTCGTGCCATAGGGCCTAAAATTCAGGATACTTTTGCTAAAGCGTACAAGGCTGGAGTGAATTTTGCTTTTGGTACCGATAGTGGTGTTTCAGCGCATGGCGATAACGCGCTTGAATTCCAGTACATGGTAGAGGCCGGTGTATCGGAAGCAGAAGCAATTCAGTCAGCGACTAAAACAGCAGCGAAAATACTGAAAAATGACAATATTGGCCATCTTGAAGAAGGTAAATTGGCCGATATTGTTGCTGTAAAAGGAAATCCGCTGGAGGACATCACGGTACTACAAAATGTGAGCTTCGTGATGAAAGACGGCAAGGTTTATAAGCACCAGTAAGGCAACCCGGGAAGGGTTAGTCGAAACGAACTGACCCTTCCAGCTTTAGTGAGCTGTGATCCGCACTGCGCACTTCGTATTTGGTTTTATCATCTTGCTCTGACGCCCATAGCTGTACCCGTGCAGGTAAAATAACCGGGCGCTTAAAGGTAACGTCGATATAAGTTACTGGCTTTTGCTGACGTTGTTCGAGCTCAGCCTGAGCTCTTGCCATCATATACATGCCATGAATAATTGGTTTTTCAAAGCCAAACCAGCGTGAGACCAGTTGATGCAGGTGAATTGGGTTAAAGTCACCCGAAATGCGTGCATAGCGTCGGCCCATACCACTGCCTAATTGCCAGTGACTGAGATTTTCCCAGCCGGCTTCCGGCTCAAATACTTTTATCGGAGGCGTCGATTTTTTCGTTGTTCCAGCATTCTGTCCACTCATCACCTGATAAACGCTGGAGCATGTTGCCACTTTCTCATTATTTTGCCAGAACTCAACCACAAACTGGGGGCGCAGGCGACGCGGAGAAACATCAGGGCCGCGCTTAGGTACTTTTACTCTGGATACCAGCTGAAAAGGCGCTTGCGCAGAAATGACCTGATGACGCTCAATTTTATTGCTGACATGAACTAAACCAGGCGCAGGCCAGGGAAAGCTGTCATCGAGCATTTGCGATAAATGAGCTCTTTGCGCAATGCAGTACAGCATGGCCAGAGGAACATCACTGACAAAACCACCAAACGACTGTTGATAACGGCTCAGATGCTTAGCTGTTGGCGCGGGAATAGAATACTCTTTGAGCAAAGTTTCAGACTCTGCTGCTGACTCATCGCTGCGTTGTAACGTTAACAGAGAACGCAGTAACATGCTGGGCATCGGGCTTAGCTTTTGCGGGCTTGTATCAACACGTTCCATAGTGATAGTTAAACTCCATACTGACAATATGGCTATTCTCGCACATGTCTCCTGCTATCAACAGTCCGACCACTAAAAAGCCGCTCCGGAGAGCGGCTTCTTTACGTTCCTTTTACTTTTGTGATTCAAGGTCTTCATTCAGGTCTTCGTCATGCTTTTCAAGGTCCCACGGGAGAACTCCGGGACTGTTATGACGGAAGTGCAGATAGTTCTCAAACTGATTAATCACATCGTTGATGATATCAGTCTGCTCATAACCATATAGATTATAAGACTGCCCACCTTGTCTGAGAAATACTTCAGCTCGATAATAAACTTCTCTGCCTTCATCGTTAGTTAAAGCATACTCTGGCAGCAGGTAGTCTTTTAAACGAATTTCGTAAGCAAATTCCAAGTCACCTTTTCGCTCAACGCTGAGAATAATCCGGTTGTGCTCTTCGTCAGCTCTGAATTCTGCTGGCCAGTCCTGATCTTTTAACTCATCCCGGACTTTTTTCAGGCTTTCGGTAGCTGGTCCGTTGATAAACTTAAGTACTGACTCTTTGTCTGGAAAGTCTACCAGCCCAGCCAGACGTTTTTTCCAATAGTCGGCTCCCTCGTTGACTCCGCGACGATGAGAATGGCGGTGACTCTGAAGACTTTTAGACTGATGACCTTCAATTATGAGCGCACGCCACATACCCGCCGCCGATATTAAGATAATGATCGCAAAGGGTAACGCGCTGGTAATAGCTGCGGTTTGCAGAGCTCCTAACCCACCCGCTACGAGCAATACGGATGCAACAATACCTTCAGTGCTCGCCCAGAAAACACGCTGCCAGACAGGCGTTTCCATCATGCCGCCAGAGGACAATGAATCAATAACCAGTGAGCCAGAATCCGATGACGTTACAAAGAAGGTGATGATTAACAGTACTGTCAGGAAGCTCAGGACACTGGTCATAGGCAGATTTTCGTAGAGCTTAAATAGTGCTATTGCCTGGTTATCCTGAACTTCTGAAATTAAGGTTGTGTAACCCTCGTTCATGATCATATTCAACGCTGTGTCACCGAATACGGCAAACCAGAAGAAAGTGAATATGGTTGGTACCAGCATAACGCCAAAAACAAACTGGCGGATGGTGCGGCCGCGGCTGATTTTGGCAATAAACAGCCCGACAAAAGGTGCCCAGGCAATAGTCCAGCCGAAGATAAATAGTGTCCAGTTACCAATCCAGTCACTGCGCTCATAGGCCTGTAAGTTAAAGGTACGCTCTACAATGCCACTTATGTAAGCGCCGGTATTTTGCAAGAAGGTTTCCAGAATATGGATGGTCGGCCCAACCGCGAAAACAAACAACAACAGGAATATGACTAAGGTAATGTTAAGCAGAGACAGTCGCTTAATGCCTTTATCCATGCCAGCAACGACCGAGGCGATTGCGGCTAACGTGATGACTCCAATAGAAATAACCTGAACCGTTTTACCAACCGGAATGTCCTCCCACAGGTAGTTGAGTCCGGCATTAATTTGAATAACCGAAAGCCCAAGGGTTGTCGCAATACCAAACATGGTGCCGAGGATGGCGAAGGTGTCTACTGTATGCCCAATAGGGCCGTTGATTCTGTCGCCAATAAGCGGGTAAAGCGTTGAACGCATAGAAAGCGGTAACCCGTGGCGAAATGAAAAGTAAGCCAGTACTAAACCGACTAAGCCGTATATCGCCCAGATATGAAAGCCCCAGTGGAAATACGCGATTTGCATGGCCTGCTTGGCTGAACTGACGGTTTCTGCGGCGCCTGCCGGTGGTTCGGCGTAATGCAGTATGGGCTCGGACACACCAAAGAACAGCAAGGCAATACCATATCCGGCGGAAAATAGCATGGCGAACCAGGACGTAAAACTGTACTCCGGCTCGCAATGGTCGGGTCCTAATTTAATTTTGCCCCAACTTGAAACGGCCACACCAATAATAAACATGAGAAAAAGTGCGACTGCTAACATATAAAACCAACCGAAATTGTCGGTAATACCAGCCAGGGTCCATTCAAATAACTCGCCGGCTTTTTCCGGTGCGCTTAAAGTGCCTATAACCAGTAAAGCTATAACGATAACCGCAGGAAGAAATACTGGCAGTAAAATTGCAGAATGCCATTTTTGCTTCTCGGCTGACATAAAAGCTCCTGTTTTTATTATGATTTATTTATATATAGACTACTTAAAAAGATTTGTAATGGGTCACTTTGCATTTATTTGCTGTCTAGTTTCTGGCCTGTAGGTTAAGATTATGGCTGTTATGGTTGTCGATAAAGAGTCATGTTGCAGTTTATGGATTTTGAAAAAAGCTTGGTTAATCTTGAACATTTAGCAAACTCGGTACCGGGTGCGCTATACCAGCTTGAACGCTCACCGGACGGGCAATTGAAATTTAATTATGTCAGTCAGGGCGTTGAGGCCATTTTTGGGTGCTCTGCTGAGTCACTGGCAAATGACGTGACATTGCTGAGTGAAATTATTCATCCCGACGACTTACAATCTGTTTTGAGCAGTATGCACAACTCTGCCCGCTATCAATATTTGTGGGTGAAAGAGTATCGAGTGATTAAAAATGGAAGAGTAAGCTGGATATACGGGCACGCAGTGACCAGTCAACAGGCCGACGGCAGTACACTCTGGAATGGACAGATGCTGGACATTACTGAGAGAAAAATGCTGGAGCTGAAAGTTGAAGAGAACCAGCGAAATTTAATGCTTGCTGAACGAGTTGCCGGGTTAGGCCATTGGCAGCTCGACTTAGAAACCGGGCAGTCGCAGTGGTCGGATACCATGTACAATTTGCATGGACTGAACAAGGCCAAAGTTACCCCCTCCTTGGCTCTGACTTTAGAAAGAACTCATCCTGAAGATAGGCAAGCTGTAACAGAAGCAATAAACGCCGTTAAACAGTCCGGCGCGAGAGATGTCGAGCATCGCGTTATGTTGGGTGACGGTGAAATTCGATGGTTAAGACGCTCGGGGATTTACCATATTGACGAAGCCGGGCGTGAAATTATTTTTGGTACCACGCAGGATATTACCGATTATAAAGAGCTGGAACTCAGGCTCAGAGAAACTGGTGGTAATGACGAACACACCGGGTTTTATAATCGCAGGCTGATGCTGCAGTCTTTGCAACGGCGCTTTAGCTTATATCAGGCTCATTCTGAGCATCAGTATTATTTGATGGTCGTGCGAGTTGCTAACAACGCAGAAACTTTAAAAGCGGTCAGTAAAATTGTTCGTCAGAATATTCAGGATTACGACACTCCGGGTTGCTTGGGAAAAGGAATTATCGTTGTACTCATGTCAACGTTGTCGGCTGAGCAAAATAAGAACTGCCTAAAGGCTACCCGGCAATTGTTAGAGCAGCACGGCATTGAGCATAAAATAGCGTTGGAGTCTGCACAAATAACAGATCTGAGGTTTGACGATGTGTTATTACGTGCGTTGAATTAATTTAACGGCTTACCCGTTGGCGAGTTATCGATACTCCAGTCTTGCGCCTTACCCATGGAATTTATGGGTAATTGCTCTCCAAAGCTAATTCGCTCCGGTATTTCCGCAGCGCAGAGGTTGTCACTTAACCAGGTTTGAACACTTTGTTCAGTTACCGTTTCACTAATATTCTCCTGTAAAACAATAAAGGCCTTCAGTCCATAGCCTTCGTCGGATCTCATCGGGCGTACCGTTGCATCGGCAACTGCCGGGTGTTGACGCAGACACTTAGCAATATGAGCCGGGAACACATTGATTCCTCGTATCGAAACCGCCTTGTCGACTCGTCCGGTGATTTGGAATTCATCCTCTGTATGCCACTGGGTATTATCTGGTATTTCGTAAATAACCTTTGTTTGCCTATCAATTAGTTGCTGATGGTTTTCTGTATTTTTGCGCCAGCGGGATAACAAACGGTAGTTATTTTCTGGTTTACTCCGGTAAGCCATACCTGCAGTCTCGGAACTACCATAAATTTCCACAGCGCGAGCTGCGCCTATAGCATACAACTGGTGCACCGTACTGGCCGGGCATGGTCCGGCAGAGCTAATAAAAAGCACTCCGGGCGGTAATGGTGGCATCTCTGACGATAACTGAGTGAGTAACTCAGGGAAACCGACAACAGCATCTCCGGCACGTAAGCCACCGTTGCGAACGTGGCTATAAGCTTTAAAACCACGCAAAACCGGCGCATCAACAAGATGTGGCAACAATACGGTAAACAGAAACCCATAAATATGGTGGCTTGGCACTAAAGCGACAATACGAACTGGAGATAACTCATAATCGTTGTCAAAGATACGGACAAACTCTCTCACTTCCTCAACTAATGCACTCCATGAATGCTCGCAGGCTTTGGGTTGGCCGGTGCTGCCGGAAGTGGTAACTGTTAAGTTTTGGGTGTGAACTTGCCGCGATTTCAGAACAACTTCAGCCCATTCAGCCAGACTGTTACGGCGCAGAAGGTAATCTTCCACTCCGCTGTCCCCCATATGAAAGAACTGAACTACCCGGCCAGCTAAGGCCAGTCGTTCCAGCGAATCAACTACAACGTCATCCTCGCCATTGTCTTTGGTTGACTTGTTTTTTGCCACTAACGTGTCGTCTTCATGCCATTGGCGACGCTTCCAGTACTCACTTTCAGCCGGACGCATACGCGCAAGTTCATCGGCGATAAGATCGCCTATGACAGTAACAATAAGGTGCTGCTGAAGTGAGTCTGTCACTTTATAGTCGCTTAACGAATACCCAGTAGGTGTCGCCGGTTAAAGCTTTTTTCATATGAACTTTAACTTTGGTCGGTTGCATTTCGTAGTCAAAAACATATTCAAACATGGTGTTTAAATTGCCGTTTTTAACGCCTTCGTCGAAGCGTCCTTTAAACTCAGGGCTGTTGGTGCATGGTGCCACTTCGTTAAAGAAGTTTTTGCCAACGACAGCACCCGGGTCACGACCGGTAATGTCACCTTCGGCGGCGTTGTATTGAATGATTTTACCGCTGGCGTCTAACTGAATAGCACCAAACGCAATGTCGTTTAATTTGTCGTCTGACATTTTAGCTAAGGTGTTTTCGATATCATCAGAACCGAATTGAACAATTTCCATTGTGTTACCTCTAAGTACGAAATGTATGGGTTAATAGTGGAGCCCGAGACATTTAGATCATGTTTTCTTAACACTTCTTAAAGTGAAATTAACAACAAGCAGGTCTATACTTGCTCCCAGGTAAATAATTAAGGATAAAAATAATGCCCAGAACGCCTAAATTTCACCGGGAAACAGCGCTTAACAATGCGCTGAAGCTTTTCTGGCGCAAGGGGTACCACGCAACCTCTATGAAAGACATAGAGGAAGAAATGGATATGAGGCCAGGAAGTATTTATGCTGCATTTGGCAATAAAGAAGCCCTGTTTAAAGAGACCCTTGAAGAATACTCCTCTCTTGCAGAAGATGAGTTTAAGCAAGCCTTAGCGCAAAAATCTTCGGTGCTGCAGGGAATAAGTTTGTACCTTCGTAATATTGCGGTAATGACAGAGACCTGCGCACCAACTCAGACGTGTATGCTGGTAAAAACTTTGTTGGAATTTACGCCGGAGGACAAAGCGTTTAGCGAGCCTGTACAAAGTTATCTTGATAAATTTGAACAGCTTTTTACAGAAGCGTTTCAGCAGGCGCAGCAGCGTGGAGAAATCGGTAGTTCGCAGTCTCCTGAACGTCTGGGGCTTTTATTACAGACGAATATTATTGGTTTGCGCACCATGGCCAGGCGAGAAATTCCGCGGCAGCAGTTGGAAAGCTTAGCCGACGATATAATTGCGAGAATTATTCCCGCAAGTTAAACAGGCCACGGTAGCTATTAGGGTTAAATTGCCAGGTTATAAGCAAAATAAGAATGCCGACAATAATATGTAACTGCCAGCCTAAACTGTAATTACCGGAAACGTCTCTGAACCATCCGGTTAACAACGGCATCAGGCTGGCAAACATAAAGCCAATACCCTGCATAAAAGAAACCAGGCGCCCTGCCTGCACAGGGTTATCGATATGGTCCAGCGCCATAACAATACATAGCGGGAAGGCACCACCTAAGCCAAAGCCGCAAAGTGCCGACCATAGCCAGGGAGCTTCGGTCGGAAACCAGCTTAACCCCGCAAAGCCTGCCATTTGAATAAGTACCGCGGCTGTTAGCCACAACCGTCGGTCTTGTGTGCGCGATAGAGCCGGTAGCAGCAAAGCTCCAATAACCTGAACCAGAGAAAATAGCGCCAGTAAATTCCCTGCTTTTTGTGCGGGCCAACTGAATTCACCATAAAATGGCGCTATCCACGCAATAAATCCGGCGTATCCTGCATTCACCAGGGCAAAATAAATACCCAGGAGCCAAGCCCTGGGGTAACGGTGAGCCCGCAATAGTAGATGTCGGGGAGGAATGCTGGCAACCGGTGTGCGGTTAAAAGGTAAGTACCAAATAATCAGCACTATCGCCGCTAAAAGAGACCAGCTGCCTAGTGCCTGAAAGCGCTCTGGTAATAAATTTGCAGCCCATGGCGTAGCGACAGCACCTAGCGCCGCGCCGCCCATGAGTGCCGCAGACCAAAGGCCAGTGACCATGCCTAAGCGATTCAAATACTGTTGTTTGGTCAGTTCCGGAATAACGATATGCAGTAACGCAATGCCAACTCCGCCCACTAAAGCACTGGTAATCATGCTGGTGCTGGTCGGCTCAAATAGTCGGGTGGTAAGGCCTGCGCACAGAATCAACAAGCCCAGCCCAATACCTTGCCGGTAACCTAAAGCTGTTGTCACCCGCCCGGCAAATAAGGCCATTAAGCCAATCATTAGAATGGGCAGTGTCGTTAACAGCGATATCTCACTGAAAGACAGGCCTGTGATGATTTGTAGCTCATCGGTTAGTGGCCCTACGGATGTCAGCAAAGGGCGCAGATTAAGCCCTAGCAATACCAGTACGAGCAAGCCGAACAGCAGGGGGAATTTAGACGGTTTTGCGACAGGCGCCGATTGAGTCTGCAAAGTAATACCACCAGTCCTTAAAAGCCATACTTTACTCAATTTTCATCGCGGTGTGAAACCGTGTTATTATTTCGCGCCAACAGTGATCGTCCGTTTTTTAAAAGAGAACCCGTTATGACCGCGTCTCCGGTGTTAGGGAATTTGTTTATCATTGCGGCCCCGAGTGGCGCAGGGAAGTCGAGCCTGATTCGGGCTTTGTTGGAAAAGCATCCTGATCAGTCTATGCAGGTGTCTGTATCGTCCACCACTCGCGCTCCGCGTCCGGGAGAAGTACAGGGTGTTCATTATCACTTTCTCAGTACTGAAGAATTTGAGCAACGTATTGATGCCGGTGAATTTTACGAATGGGCACGTGTATTTGGCAACTATTACGGCACTTCCCGTAAAGTTGTAGAGTCTTTATTGGCTGAAGGCAAAGACGTGTTTCTGGATATTGACTGGCAGGGCGCTCAACAGGTTCGTGAACATCACCCTGAAGTGCGTTCGGTTTTTATTGTTCCGCCCAGCCTGGAAATTCTGGAGGAACGTTTGCGTGTTCGCGGACAGGATTCTGACGAAGTTATTGCTGAGCGCATGGCAAAAGCTCAGGCAGAAATGTCGCATTATCATGAGTTTGACTATCTACTGGTAAATGATGACTTTAACAACAGCCTGGCATCGCTGGAGCATATCGTTTTAGCCCAGCGACAAAAAATGCCGCATCAGCAAATAAGATATTCAAGCGTATTGAAGGAATTACTTGGATAATAGGCCTTAATTCCGTATAATTCTTAGCCTTTCGAAAAATACGACTCACGCTTTATTGGGAGTAAACCATGGCTCGCGTAACTGTAGAAGATGCTGTAGACCGTGTTGGTAACCGTTTTGATTTAATTTTGTTAGCCTCACGCCGCGCGCGTCAGCTGGCCAATGGTAAAGAGCCATTAGTTGAAACAAAAAACGAAAAACCAACTGTTATTGCTTTGCGTGAAATAGAGCAAGGCCTTATCGACAACGAACGTCTTGATATTGAAGATCAGGCGGCTCAAAAGCAGCAAGACGCTGAAGAACTGCGTGCGGTAGATGCACTACGCGGTATCGAATAAAAGTTTCTGTTCGCCAACGGCATCAATGCCGTTGGCAATTCCGTCAAATCCCCTTATTCTGAAAGTATATTCATAGTCCGGTATTACCCGGGGAGTTAACTGGTGTACTTATTTGAAGGCTTAAAGGCTCAGGTTAGTGAGTATCTTCCGTCCGAGCAGGTGGAACGTATTCGTGATGCCTTTGTTGTAGCAAACGAAGCCCACAGTTCGCAAAAACGCAGCAGCGGCGAGCCTTACATTACGCACCCGGTTGCGGTTGCAAGCCTGCTTGCTGACATGAGGCTGGATTGCGAAACCTTAATGGCGGCTTTACTCCATGACGTTATTGAAGATACTGAAACCAGCCGGGAAGATCTGGCCGAGCGTTTTGGGGCAACTGTTGCCAGTTTAGTAGAGGGCGTGTCTAAACTGGATAAGTTGCAGTTCAACTCCAAAGAAGAAGCCCAGGCCGAAAACTACCGCAAGATGATTATGGCGATGGTGCAGGATATTCGGGTTATTCTGATTAAACTGGCTGACCGCACCCATAACATGCGCACCATTCAGCACCTGCGCCCCGATAAACGCCGCCGTATTGCTCGTGAAACCTTAGAAATTTATGCTCCGTTGGCACACCGACTGGGTATGCACGATATTAAAAATGAGCTTGAGCAACTGGGCTTCTGGGCGCTGTACCCCTGGCGTGGAAAATTGCTTGAGTCAGAAGTAAAACGCGCCCGCGGTAACCGTCGCGAGTTTACCGAGCGAGTGCAAAGCGAAATCAGTTCGCGCCTGGACGGGAACAATATTCAGGCGCGGGTGTCTGGCCGCGAAAAACATCTGCACAGCATTTATCGAAAAATGCAGGCTAAAGAAGTGAAGTTTGAGCAGGTCATGGACATATACGCTTTCCGCGTCATCGTGGACAGTGTCGATACTTGTTACCGGGTTCTCGGGGCGCTACACAACTTGTATAAGCCCATTGAAACGCGGTTTAAAGACTACATTGCTATTCCAAAGTCGAACGGCTATCAATCGTTGCATACCTCTTTAAAAGGCCCACATGGCGTGCCGGTAGAAATTCAGATTCGTACCGAAGAGATGGATCTGATGGCTGACCGCGGTGTCGCTGCGCACTGGATGTACAAACAATCTGACGATTCCAGCACCACGGCTCAGGTGCGTGCACGTAAGTGGATGCAAAGCTTGTTAGAGTTACAACAAAGTGCAGGCAACTCGTTTGAATTCATTGAAAGCGTAAAGTCTGACTTATTCCCCGATGAAATATATGTGTTCAGTCCCGATGGCCGAATTACCGAATTACCTCAGGGCGCTACCGCGGTAGATTTTGCCTACGCTGTGCACACCGACGTTGGTAACACCTGTATTGGTGCGAGAGTTAACCATCGTACTTATTCGTTGAGTAAACCGCTGGAAACCGGGCAAACGGTTGAGATAAAAACAGCACCTAACTCGCGGCCGAATATTGCCTGGTTAAACTTTGTGGTAACCGGTAAAGCCCGGGCTAAAATTCGCCAGTACCTGAAAAGTCAGGAAGCTGACGAAGCGCAACAGTTAGGTGAGCGCTTACTTCGCTCAGCACTCGGGCAGGTCAGTTACGACGAAATTCCAGAGGCGGAATTTAAGCGGGTATTGCAGGAAACAAAAATTGATAGCCGCGAGAATTTGCTGAAACAAATTGGGCTGGGCAATATGATGTCGGTGGCCATTGCGAAGCGGCTTTTAGGCGACTTACAGCCGATAAAAGATGACAACGCATCACAGAAAAGCCTCTCAATTAAAGGCGCAGAAGGTCTGCTGGTCAGTTTTGCCAAATGCTGTCGCCCCATTCCGGGCGACGATATCATTGCCCATGTGAGTCCGGGTAAAGGTTTGGTTATTCATCGTCGTGAGTGTAAAAACGTTCGTGGCCATGAAGATGACCCGGGGCGTTACTTCCCGGTTGAGTGGGATAACAAACCCGAAGCCGAGTTTATTTCTGAAATTCGCATTGAAATTGTCAATAATCAGGGCGTGCTGGCTAAGTTAACATCGGCTATTGCAACCACGGGCTGCAATATTGATGGTCTGCAGACCGAAGAAATTGATGCCAACATTTATTTCATTGATGTGGCTTTAACGATAAAAAACCGTAAGCATTTAGCGGATGTGATCCGTCATATTCGCAAGATGCCGGATGTTCAGCGCGTGACGCGCTTAAGGAAGTAATATGTCTAAAGTGATTATTTCAACGGATAAAGCGCCAGCAGCTATCGGCACTTATTCGCAGGCGGTAAAAATTGGTACGACAGTATACCTTTCCGGACAAATTCCTCTGGTTCCTGAAAGTATGGAGCTCGTTAGCGAAGACTTCACGGCCCAGGCCGAGCAGGTGTTTAAAAACCTGACGGCTGTTTGTGAGGCATCCGGCGGCGAACTGCAGGACATGATAAAGGTACAGATTTACCTGACCGATCTGGGGCAGTTTGCCATTGTAAATGAAGTCATGGCGAAGCATTTCAGAGAACCGTATCCGGCTCGCGCGGCTATCGGCGTAAAGCAGTTGCCGAAAGGCGCGCAAATCGAAATTGACGGCATTATGGAACTGCCCAGTACCTATTAATTAAGCTGTTTCTGGTGTCGGCTCTCTGTCTTCCAGAGGGCGGCGCCAGATGATAATGGCAATAGCCACGGCTGCCAGAATAAAGCAATACCCCGTATGCAGACTGACCGATAGTGGCGATATTTTAAAGCTGGCTCCCATCAACAGTGCCTGTGCCCCGTAAGGCAAAGCTCCCTGCACAACGCAGGCAAAAATATCCAATAAGCTGGCGCTTTGGCGCGGTGCTAAATTGCCCACTTTGGCCAGACGTTTACTAACTTCGCCGGCCAGTAAGATACTGACGGTGTTGTTGGCGACGCATAGATTTGTCAGAGCGGTCAGGGCCGCCACGCCAATAGCTGATGCCCGCTGCTTGTGTTTACTGACCTTATTCGCTGCGCTTTCGACAAAACCCGCTAAGAAAGCCAATCCCCCTTGCTGACGAATTAACGCCGACAAGCCGCCAATGAGCAGCGACAGCAGGAAGATTTCCTGCATACTGCCAAAACCTTCGTAGATATCCTGACTAAAAGCCACCCATTCGTAGTCGACAGTGAACATGCCAAAAGCGGCTGCTAATACAATGCCAAGCCCGAGTACGGCAAAAACATTAAGCCCCATAACCGCTAAAACAATAATGATGAAATAAGGTAATGATAGCCATAAGTTGGCTTCCGGAATTTCTAAAGGCACCTGGCTGGTGTCGTAAGTGACTAACCAAATTACGGTAAAGATAGCCGCGGGTATGGCAATTTTTAAGTTCGCGCGGAATTTGTCCCGCATGGTACAGCCCTGTGTACGAGTTGCTGCAATGGTGGTGTCTGAAATAATGGATAAGTTATCGCCAAACATGGCACCGCTAACAAGTACCCCGGCCAGCAGCGGCAAACTAATATCGGTTGCTTCACCAATGCCCAGAACCACCGGAGCCAGCGCCGCCAGTGTGCCCATAGAGGTGCCCATAGCGGTAGAGATAACCCCGGCAATAATAAACAACCCGGGCAGCAGGAAAGAAGCCGGAATAACATTTAGCCCAAGTGCCACCATAGCATCGACCCCACCGGTTGCCTCTGCCACCGTCGAAAACGCACCCGCCAGCAAGTAAATGAGACACATGGTAATAATGTTGTTGTCGCCAACGCCGCCAACGAAGGTTTCGATGCGCTCTTCAAATGCCTGCTTACTGAGTAAAATGCCAAGGACTATGGCCGGCAGAATCGCAACCGGGCTGGGTAATTGGTAAAACGCGTATTCAACCCCTTCGCTTTGAAAATACAATCCGGTTCCTAAGAACAGGATCAAGAATAAAGCCAGAGGTAACAGCGCTTTAGCGCTAGCCGGTTGTGGCGAAGCATTGGTCATGTGTCAGCCTTCTTATTTTTATTTGGACGTCCAGAAGTTTATACAGCTAATTATCCTGATGCAACCTTATTCCAATTACGTGTAGACTGTCGGTAAAGTTGTTTTAGATCAGGATAAAGATAATGAGCCCCGATGAACTGCATTTGCAAATACGAAATTTGCGGCTGGAAGATTACGAACAGTTAAAAGAATTAATGGATGCTGTCTACACAGACATAGGTGGCTCCTGGAGCCAGTTCACCATAGAAAAGCTGATAAAGGATTTTTCTGAAGGTCAGTTTTGTCTGGAGGATAATGGCCGCATTGTTGGTGTCGCCTTAACGGTTAAGGTGGCCTACACCAAGTTTTCCAACCCTCACGCCTATGACGATTTAATTGGCCACAGAGAGGCCATTCTTAACAATAAAAAAGGTGACGCGCTTTATGGGCTGGATGTCTTAATTCATCCGGAGTATCGCGGTTATCGTCTGGGGCGTCGCTTGTACGATGCACGTAAAGAGCTGTGCCGACAGGCCAACCTGCGCGCTATTCTGGCCGGTGGTCGTATTGTGAATTATCACAAATATGCAAATGAACTAACACCAAGCCAGTATCTGGACAAAGTGCAGCGGCGCGAAATTTATGACCCGATTCTGACCTTTCAGTTGGCTAATGACTTTAGCGTAAAACGCCTGTTGGGTAAGTATCTTCCGGAAGATAAAAAGTCACGCGGCTTTGCCACATTGCTGGAGTGGAATAACTTCCTGTACGAGCCTTCAGACAATATTCTGACAACTCGTATTCAGAACGTCCGTGTAGGAGCGGTGCAGTGGCAAATGCGCTCGGTGGAGTCGGTAGAAGAACTACTGAAGCAGGTGGAATACTTTGTTGATGCTCTGTCGGGTTATCAAAGTGACTTTGCCGTCTTCCCGGAGTTTTTCAATGCGCCGTTAATGGGGTTAACTGACCAGAGCCAGCAAATGGATGCGATTCGTTTTCTGGCTGGGTACACCGATCTGTTTAAGCGTGAAATGTCGCAAATGGCGGTGAGCTATAACGTCAATATTATTACCGGTTCGATGCCGGTGCAGGACGGAGATAGTATTTATAACGTCTCATATTTGTGCCGCCGCGATGGCTCGGTGGAAGAGCAGTACAAATTGCATATTACCCCGCACGAAAAGCGTGACTGGGTTATTGAAGGCGGCAACGAAGTTAAAGTCTTCGATACCGACGCCGGGCGCATTGGCATTCTAATTTGCTATGACGTGGAGTTCCCAGAACTGGGTCGCATAATGGCGGACGAAGGATTAGAAATTCTGTTTGTACCGTTCTGGACAGATACCCGTAACGCCTACCTGCGTGTACGACATTGCGCTCAGGCCCGTGCGGTAGAGAACGAGTGTTATGTGGTGATTTGCGGTAGCGTGGGCAACTTGCCTGAAGTGGAAAGTCTGGATGTGCAATATGCGCAGTCGGCAGTATTCTCTCCTTCGGATTTCGCCTTCCCGCATGACGCCATCATGTCGGAGACCACGCCGAACACGGAAATGCTAATGTTCTCAGACTTAAATCTGGATGAGCTGCGTTATTTGCACCATGAAGGCTCAGTGACCAATAAAAAGGATCGTCGTACGGATATCTATGAAGTATCTCGTAAACGGATGAGCTAGGGCATTTAGAATAGGGCTAAACGGCACCACTGGCTGGCATCGATATAAAGCTGGCCAATATCGGTGCCGTTCAATTTTTGTTTTAGCGGGTGCTTATCCAGAGCTTCCCACTCGCCGCGCTCATAAAGCTCGGTCATTTGCAGCAGATATCCCCATACACCCTCGCGGCTTTTCAATGCTTTTGTAATTTCTGAAGACAACGGAAGCTGTCTAAGCACCTCCTGCATAGATACGCCCAAAATGATATCCAGTAATGACAGCATGCCTGTTAAAAAAGCACTGGAACGGTGCTTTTCGTTAAGAATTTCAACCGTAACCAATTCCATAAAGCGCGCTCGGGTGACCGATTTAATGGTCAACTCTTCAGGCTGCCCTGCTGACACATTAGCTAAAACAATCAGAGTGATAAAACGGCGAATTTCGGTAGTCCCCAAATAGACCAGGGCATGCTGGATGTTTTCAATCTTCCTGCGGCCGCCGTATAAAGCGCTGTTGACCAGTTTAAGCAAGCTGTAAGTGAGTGATAAGTCCTGCTCAATGGCTTGTCGTATGGTATCTAAGTCGAGTTCTTTTTTATGCGCTTCAGACAACAGTGTCAGCATACTAATGCGATTAGGCGCGAGAGATTTTTGCTGGACAATTTGCGGTTTTTCGAAGAAAAAACCCTGAAAATAATCAAAGCCTAGCTCTAAACAACGTTCGAACTCACTTCTGGTCTCAACCCGTTCCGCGAGCAGTGGAACGCCCTTTTCTTTAAAGAAGCGAATTTTTTCATCAAGCTCTAAACCTTGCTCCTGGATATCAACTTTCACCATATTGACCATAGGAATGAGAGGTTCCCATTGCCCGGCAAAATCATGATCATCCAATGCAATTCGGTAACCTTTTGCGCGAGTGGCGCTACATGCTTCTAACAAGGGTGCATCAACCCCCACGGTTTCCAGTAGCTCTACCCACACGGTGCGGGCGTTGAGAAAGGAAGGGAAGTCATTTAGCAAAGTACGGGCATGAAAATTGATAAACGCCTGCTTTCCCATACAAAGCGTCTGAATGTCGCCCAGTAAATGTTGCTGCAAAAGCAGTTTGGAGGTGGCCTCGTTAGGGTCAATATTCGGAAAACTGTTTTCAGTGCTGTTGCGGAACAGCAGTTCGTAACCAAAAACTTTTTGGTCTCTGGTTAAAATAGGTTGCCGCGCAATGTAGGAGTACGACATTGTTATTCTTATTATCCTGAGTAAAGCATAGGGTTAGTTCTGACCGAATCTCTCGGGTATACTGCTTATATCTAGTCCTATTTTCTTAAAAAAGCAATGAGTCCTGAACGATATCAACGAATTAACCAAATGTTGGACAAACGCCAGCCAGACCTGACTGTTGTCATGGAGAACGTGCATAAAAACCATAATTTGTCTGCGGTGGTTCGCTCAGCAGATGCGATAGGCGTGCATGAAATGCACGCCATATGGCTGACCAAAAAGGCGCGTTTGTCGGGTGGTACTGCGCTTGGCAGTCAAAACTGGGTGAAAATTCATAATCATAAAACCGTTAGTGAAGCTCTTGAGGCAACTCAAGGTCGGGGCATGCAAGTTGTAGTGACTCACCTTTCGGAACATTCGGTGGATTTTCGTGAAGTGGATTACACCAAACCAACCGCAATTCTGCTGGGGCAGGAAAAGTATGGCGTTACCGATGAAGCTTTGGATATTGCTGATTATCACGTAATGATTCCTATGGTAGGCATGGTACAGTCACTGAATGTCTCTGTTGCTGGCGCGGTGATGCTGTATGAAGCGCAGCGACAACGAGAGCAGGCTGGCTTATACGATAAAACACATATCAGCGCCGAAGAGCGGCACAGGGTGTTATTTGAAGGTGGTCATCCAGTTTATGCAAAGGCGTGTAAACGTAAGAATATGCCTTACCCGGAGCTGGATGAAAATGGACAAATTGTCGCTGATGAAGCCTGGTGGCTGGCGATGCGCGCAAGATAAGGAGCAAAGGTGGCGGTAAAAGGACTGCAGCACATTCCACTGACGGTACTTAAAGGTGTGGGCGAAAAGGTTGCGGTTAAGCTGCGCAAGCTGGGCTTAGCCTCTGTCAGCGATGCACTGTTGCACCTGCCGCTGAGATACGAAGATCGTACCCAAGTGACCGACGTTGCAAATTTGCGTGCCGGTGTGGCAACCAATGTTTTGGTCACGGTGCGGCATGCCGATATTAAGTACGGCCGTAAGCGCATGCTGATTTGTCAGGCCAGTGACGAAACCGGCAGTATCAGTCTGCGGTTTTTTCAATTTAGCGCGGCTCAGCTAAAGCAATTCGCACAAGGCACGCAGTTACTAGCCTTTGGCGAAGTGCGTCGGGGCATGACCGGCTGGGAGATGGTTCACCCCGAGTACCGAATGGTCAAAGCTGGCGAGCCATTGAATATGCAGGAAACTCTGACGCCGGTTTACCCCATGACAGAAGGCGTGACTCAGGGAATTTTGCGCAAGATCATCGAGCAGGCACTGACGTATCTTCAGCCCGGCTCTTTACCTGAACTGCTGCCTGAAAATTTAAGACCCCATCAACTTTCTTTAGAGCAGGCTATTTTGACTCTGCACCGGCCGCCGGTGGATGTTCCCCTGGCACTGCTGGAGCAAGGCGAGCATCCCGCGCAGCAGCGCCTGGCATCGGAAGAACTTATTGCTCACCAGTTAAGTTTGCTGCAGTTACGCCAGGCTCGACAGGCTCAGGCGGGCTTTACCATAAAAGGCAATGGTGCGTTACAAGAGGCATTTTTAAAGCAGTTGCCGTTTTCACCCACTGGCGCGCAGACAAGAGTGGTGAAAGAAATTACCAGCGATATGGCGCAAGGTCAGCCAATGATGCGACTGGTGCAAGGTGATGTCGGCTCAGGCAAAACTCTGGTTGCTGCGCTCAGCGCTCTGGCAGCCATTGAAGCTGGATATCAGGTGGCTTTAATGGCGCCGACCGAGCTTTTGTCTGAACAGCACGCCATTACTTTCAGTCAGTGGTTGATGCCTTTAGGAATCAACGTGGGCTGGTTAAGTGGCAAATCTAAAGGCAAGTCCCGTCGGGAGTTACTGGCACAGTTAAAGCAGGGTGAAATTCATTTACTGGTTGGTACCCACGCGTTGTTTCAGGCGGATGTTGAGTATCGGCGCCTGGCACTGGTGATTATTGACGAACAGCACCGTTTTGGTGTGCACCAGCGGTTACAATTACGCGAAAAAGGCGTTCAGGCCGGCGTGCATCCTCACCAGTTAATTATGACTGCAACACCCATCCCGCGAACTTTGGCTATGACAGCGTATGCGGATTTAGCCACATCAGTTATTGATGAATTACCGCCCGGACGCACACCGGTAACCACGGTTGCCATTCCGGATACCCGGAGGGAACAAATTGTGGAGCGTGTGCGGGAGGTCTGTGCCACTGAAGGCCGTCAGGCGTATTGGGTCTGTACCCTTATTGAAGAGTCCGATGTACTTGAATGTCAGGCCGCAGAAGACACCGCCAATGACTTGCAGGAGCAATTGCCGGGCTTGAGTATTGGCCTGGTGCATGGCCGGCTTAAACATGAGCAGAAAGAACAGGTAATGCAGGCGTTTAAAGCGGGTGATATTGACTTATTGGTCGCAACGACGGTCATAGAGGTTGGGGTGGATGTTCCCAACGCGTCGCTCATGATTATTGAAAACCCGGAACGGCTGGGCTTAGCTCAGTTACACCAGTTGCGCGGCCGCGTTGGCCGGGGCTCTGTAGCCAGTCATTGCGTGCTGCTGTATCACAGTCCGTTATCGCAAACTGCACAGCAGAGGCTGGGCGTTTTACGCGAAAGTAACGACGGTTTTGTGATTGCACAGCGCGATCTGGAAATTCGTGGGCCGGGTGAATTGCTAGGCCACCGGCAGACAGGGTTAGCTGAATTAAAAGTGGCTGACTTAGAGCGCGATGAAGCGTTAATACCAGAAGCCCAAAATATTGCTCAGCACGTATTAGAGCATTATCCGCAAAGCGCGGAAGCGCTAATTGAGCGTTGGTTACCGCGTCGTGACCACTATGCTCAGGTGTGATCATCAAGTACACTAGTACAAAATCAGTTCGGGATAGTTGAATGAACGATAAAAACGAAGAATCCATTGATTTTGGGTATCAAAAAGTCGCCCGTAATCAGAAAAAAAACCTGGTCGCTGATGTCTTTCAATCGGTAGCGGCAAAATATGATGTTATGAACGACTTAATGTCGTTTGGTATTCATCGTTTATGGAAGCGTTATACCATTGACTGCAGTGGTGTTCGCCGTGGTATGAAAGTATTGGATATTGCCGGCGGAACTGGCGACTTAACGGCTCAGTTCTCACGTCGTGTTGGTGCTGAGGGCGAAGTTATGCTGGCCGATATTAACGACGCTATGCTGAAAGTGGGTCGTGACAAGCTGCGTGACAGAGGCATTATTGGCAATGTTCGTTACGTGCAGGCTGACGCGGAAGAACTTCCGTTTGATGACAATACCTTTGATGTTATTACCATTGCTTTTGGTTTGCGCAATGTCACCGACAAAGACAAAGCTCTTCGCTCTATGTTGCGGGTACTGAAACCTGGCGGTCAGGTACTAATTCTTGAATTTTCTAAGCCGGTATCGGCTACATTGAATCAGGTGTACGACTTTTATTCGTTCAACATTTTGCCAAAAATGGGGCAGGTTGTTGCTAACGACTCTGACAGCTATCAGTATTTGGCGGAATCTATCCGTATGCACCCGGACCAGGAAACACTGAAGTCAATGATGGAAGCAGCTGGTTACGAAAAAGTCGACTACCAGAACATGACTGGTGGCGTGGTTGCACTGCACCGAGGGTATAAGTTCTGATGACGTTATTACCGCTTATTCCAATCTTGTTGGTCGAGAAGTTAGCAAACAATGTGCTGCACCGTGACCCGGAATCGGCGGAACGTTTGCAGCGGCTGGACGGTAAGCGCCTGCGTTTTCATCTGAAGGAACTGCCCTTTGAAGTCACTGTGAGTGTTGATGCCCATGGTGTTCAGCTTAGTACCTCGGATGACAGCGAAGTAGACTGCCGTATTGCAACAGAAATGGGTGTATTGCCGGAGTTGCAGGATACCGCTAACCTCACGCGGCTGATAAAAGCGGACTTACTGGATATTGATGGTGACCCCATGCTGGCGCAACAAGTGGTTAGCTTGTTTAAGTCGCTGAACGTTGACTGGGAAGCTGAGCTCGCGAAAACCGTTGGTGACGCGCCTGCCTACTGGCTGGGAAAGCTGTGGCGACGTAGCCGTGAGCAGGTAAAAACACATTGGCAACAGCAGCAGCGCTGGGTGCATGGTGTGTTGACCGAAGAGAAGAAATTATTACCGGTAAGAGCTGAATTTGACCAGTTTAAAACCGATTTACAACAGCTGCGGGCTCAAATCGAGCGCCTTGAACGCCAGTGTCGTGAGAAGAAGGGTTAATGATGCGGACGCGCCGCTTTTACAAAATCACCAAAACACTACTGAGTTACGGGTTAGATGATCTTATCCCTGCGGGTTGGTTGCCCTGGACTATCCGTTTAGGCCGCCATGCTTTTTTCTGGTTGCCTAATAAGCATAAAGACAAGCCTGCCGGTGTGCGTTTAAGACTGGCACTGGAAGAGCTGGGCCCGGTGTGGGTCAAGTTCGGGCAAATGCTCTCAACCCGCCGCGACTTATTACCGCCTGATATTGCAATTGAACTGGCACGCCTGCAGGACAAAGTTCCTCCTTTCGATGGTCATGCCGCACAGCGTATTATCGAAAAGTCCTTAGGCTTGCAGAGCATCCATGACTGTTTTGCAGATTTTGACACAACGCCTTTAGCGTCAGCGTCAATTGCTCAGGTGCACACCGGGAAACTGAAGACCAGAGACGGTGAGCTAACGGATATTGTCATAAAAGTTATTCGCCCGGATATTCGCGAGACCATTAATGCGGATTTAGAATTGATGGAAACCCTGGCTTCGGTAGCTGCACACCATTTGCCCGACGGGCGGCGTTTAAAACCTAAAGAAGTGGTTAAAGAGTATCGCAAAACCTTGCTGGATGAGCTGGACTTAATGCGCGAAGCCGGTAACGCGATACAGCTGAAGCGCAACTTTGAAAACTCCGACATGTTATACATTCCGGTGGTTTACAGCGACTACAGCCGCCACAACGTGATGGTAATGGAACGCATTGATGGCATTCCGGTGAGTGATATTGCCACCCTGAAAGCCCGCGGCGTAGATATGAAAAAACTGGCTGAGCGGGGTGTTGAAGTCTTTTTCACTCAGGTATTCCGCGACAGTTTTTTCCATGCCGATATGCACCCTGGCAACATTTTTGTGGCGAAAGATGACCCATTGAATCCGCGCTACATTGGTATTGATTTTGGTATTGTCGGAACTCTGAACCGCGACGACAAACGTTATTTAGCTGAAAACTTTTTGGCATTTTTTAACCGCGATTACCGCAAAGTTGCGGAGCTGCATGTTGATTCAGGCTGGGTACCCAAACACACCAATATTGAAGAGTTTGAGTCTGCCATAAGAACGGTTTGTGAACCTATTTTTGAGAAGCCGTTGGCGGAAATTTCATTCGGGCATGTGCTGATTAACTTATTTAATACGGCGCGACGCTTTGAGATGGAAGTTCAGCCGCAGCTGGTATTACTGCAGAAAACCCTGTTGTACATTGAAGGTTTGGGGCGTCAGTTGTACCCGGAGCTGGATTTATGGAAAACGGCAAAACCCTTCCTTGAACGCTGGATGAAGGAACAGCTGGGCTGGCGGGCGATTGTGCGGTCGGTAAAAGAGAACGCGCCGTACTGGGCGGAAAAACTGCCGGAAATGCCAATGATGTTGTATGAAAACCTTCGTCAACAACATAATATTGATGAGCGCGAGCGAGAGTTACGTAAGCAGCAGTTATTAACACAAAGACAAGCATCGACGTCGCTGTTCTGGACTGTGTTAACCGGCAGCGGCTTAATTTGTACGACTCTGCTCTGGAACCAGACTGAGCTTTCAGAAGTGACGATTGGAGCGGGTATTGTCACTGTACTGCTGGGCCTTATGGCCTGGCGCACTCGCCCGAAAACAAAGAATAGTGAATTTGTTTAACTTAAACGGTAGGAAATAACATGGGTGTATCACCTTGGCAGTTACTCATCTTGTTGGTCATTGTTGTATTGCTGTTTGGCACCAAGCGTCTGCGTAGCCTGGGTTCAGACTTAGGTAATGCGGTAAAAGGCTTTAAAAAGTCTATGGGCGACGAAGATGACAGCAAAGATAAAGACGACTCTTTGCAGCACAAAGAAGAACATGACGATAAGTCCAATTCGGATAAATCCGGGAAATCTTAAATGTTCGATATTGGTTTCTGGGAGTTATTGCTGATTGTGATAGTCGGCTTGCTGGTGCTTGGTCCCGAGCGCCTGCCTTCGGCTATTCGTGGCTTTCAGAGAACCTTGTCGAGTATTAAGCAGTACTCTCAAAAAGTACAGAATGAGCTTGACCATGAACTGCGTATTAAAGAGCTGCACGAACATTTGAAACAAGCTGAGAGTCAGGACCTTGAAAATTTAAGTCCGGAACTGCAACGCTCGCTAGTCGAATTAAGAAGTGCGGCAGAAGAGGTTCAGCGACCCTATTCTAAGCCAGATTCCGAACCCAAAGAAAAACCCGGAACCGATGTGGGTAAAGGTAATGAGTGACTCCCCTTTATTAAATCATTTGCTGGAGCTCAGAAGCCGACTATTACGCTCGGTATTGGTTATTCTGGTTGTGTTCGCTGCGCTCGCTTACTTTGCCAATGATATTTATCATTTTGTCGCCCAGCCCCTGCTGATGAACATGCCGGTTGGTTCGCAAATGATCGCCACAGACGTTGCGGCGCCGTTCTTTACCCCTTTTAAATTAACTTTGGTCGTGGCTCTGGCTCTTACCGTCCCTTATTTACTGTGGCAAATATGGGGCTTTATAGCGCCGGGCTTGTATGGTCGAGAGAAGCGCTTAGTAATTCCGCTTTTGGCTACCAGCACTTTGCTGTTTTATGCCGGTATTGCCTTTGCCTATTTTGTGGTTCTGCCTCTTGCCATGGCATTTTTCAGCAGTGCAGCGCCGGAGGGGGTCACGGTTGCCACCGACATCTCCCGTTATCTGGACTTTATTCTGGCTATTTTTGTTGCTTTTGGTATTGCCTTTGAAACGCCGGTTGCCATTATGCTGTTGATCTGGACCGGTACCTGTACCCGTGAGTCACTGGCTAAAAAACGGCCTTACATTATTGTTGGTGCGTTTGCTATTGGTATGTTGCTAACCCCACCCGATGTTATTTCCCAAACGTTATTGGCAATACCTATGTGGTTGTTGTTTGAGTTAGGCTTACAAGTTAGCCGTTGGTATACACCCACCCAGCAGGAAGACGACGATGTGGTTTGATGCCGGAGTGAATTTAACCAACAAAAGGTTGTTGAGCGATCTGGACGGGGTTATGGCTCGTGCAGAGCAGGACAATGTGAAAAAGCAGCTGATTATATCGACCTCTATTGAAGAGGCTGAGCAAGCCGTTAAATTGTGTCAGCAGTTTCCTGAGAAGTTGCTGATGACCGTGGGTATTCACCCACACGACGCCGGCGAGGCGCCAGCAAATTACAAAGAGCAGTTACGGGAATTGGCCGGGTTGCCTTATGTTGTGGCTATTGGCGAATGTGGTCTGGATTTCAACCGGAACTTTTCTCCCCGCGATGTTCAGGAAGAAGTATTCGTTGCTCAAATTGAGCTGGCTAACGAGCTAAGCCTTCCGCTGTATTTGCACGAACGCGATGCAATCGACCTTCAAATAGAGCTGTTAAACCAGTATTGTAATGACTCAACGCCCTGCTTAACTCATTGCTTTACCGGTGGCGCTGAAGCGCTGAATCGTTATGCTGAGCGAGGTCATTGGTTTGGTATTACTGGCTGGGTGTGCGACGAGCGGCGTAACCAGGAACTGGTGTCAGCTTTGCCGTACCTGCCTCTGAATCGGCTGGTACTTGAAACGGATGCACCGTTTTTATTACCGCGGGGGCTGAAGCCGCGACCTAAAATGAATGAACCTGCGCTTTTACCGATAGTTGGAGAGGCTCTGGCCAACTATCTTGATGTGTCGGTACAGCATTTAGCCGAGCTGACCTATGCTAATACGGAACGGTTTTTCGGGCTGGGAGAGAACAGTGACTAAAGCTTCCGGGATAAGTGCATTGCAGTGGCTATTTTTGGCTCTAGTGGCTCTGCTTTTTTCTGCATCCGCTGCTGCGGCGAAAATACTTCCCGAAAGCCAGTCAGAGCTGGCAATTGAGTACACTAACAGTCAGCAAAAGCTGGACTTAGAAACCGCAAAAAACTTACCTTCAACTGACTGGCATAAACTGAATACAGACCGCGCCTCCTTTGGTTACACCACTGATGAATATTGGTTTCGCTTTAAGCTAGACGCTAAGCCTTATGACCGTATTTTGCATATTGCCTACCCTTTGCTTGATGAGCTGACCATTTATATTATGAGGCCGGAGGGGGTAAGAACTTACCGGATGGGTGACACTTTGCCTTTCTACGAGCGTCCAATACCGACCTCGGAATTTGCTGTTCCGTTACCCAATGACATCGGTGGTGAAATCTATATCAAGACCAATACGCAAAGTTCAATGCGTTTGCCTATTGCCGTGCGTACCGAAGTTGGTTTTTTTGAGACACAAATGAATCGTCGTATTGCCGAAGGAATTTACTTTGGCGTACTGCTTTGTATGGCGGTTTATAACCTTTTCGGTTTTATTGCATCGCGCGAGCCCGAATTTGGTGTGTATTCGCTTTACACGTTATTTTTTGCCGGGTTGATGCTGTCATTAGAGGGGCTTGGCTTTCATTACTTATGGCCTGACTCTCTGTATTTACAGGATAAAGGAATTCCTATATTCGGTAGTCTAACCTTTCTAACCGCTGCCTTGTTTGCTTATCAGCTCCTTGAGCTAAAACGTTACCGATATACCTGGGGCAGAGGGTTAATGGTGATGGCCTTCCTTGCCGGTTTGAGTCTGCTAATTGCTATTTTCGCCAACTATCGAGTTAGCATTCATGTGTTGTTGAGTTTAGCTGTACCTGGTTGTTTATTTCTTCTGGTTGTGGGCGTATATATGTGGCGTAAGGGTTTTGTTTACGCCCGCATTTTCACCTTAGCCTGGTGTAGCTTGCTCGTTTCTGTAGTTGTCAATTCTCTCGGGTATCTAGGCATCATCGACAGCATGTTCATCCAGCGTCATGCCATTATGATAGGTTCAGGCATTGAAATTTTGCTGTTGTCCTGGGTTCTTGCCGTACGCTACAGCGAGCAACGTAAAGAGCGGCTGCAGGCCGAGCAACGTCATAACCGCGAGCTGGAAGAAAGTGTTGACGAACGTACGTTCGAGCTACAAGTTGCTCTGCGCGAGCTCCAGGACGTTAATACAGAGCTGGAACAGAAGAATACCGAAGATCCGTTGACCGGTTTGTATAACCGCCGTTATTTCCAGCAGCATCTGGAACGTGAACTGCGGCGTACATTACGCCGCGAGTTACCGCTAGCGTTACTAATGATCGATGTCGACCATTTTAAACCCGTGAACGATACCTATGGGCATCTTGCCGGAGACCAAATCCTGCAACAGTTAGCAAAATTGATGCAGCAACACGCTAAACGAGCCGCTGATATTGTCTGTCGTTATGGTGGTGAAGAGTTTGCCATTATCTTGCCGGAAACCGACCTTCAGGAGGCTGAAATTTTTGCCAGTCAGTTACTGGAAAAGGTTCGTAATACCGAATTTAAAACCGATGCCGGTTTGCTTAAGATCACGCTAAGTATTGGTGTGATCTCCACTAGCGTACGTATTTTTGATAATGTAGATGAGCTTTTTAAAGCCGCCGACGACGCGCTATATGCGGCTAAACATGAAGGCCGTGACAGATTAGCGGTGCAGTAATCAATCAGGAGTCAAGAATGACAAATCAGGGTGCTTTCCCGGGCAGACGCCTAAGACGTTTACGCCGCCATGACTTTAGCCGCCGGCTGGTGGCAGAAAACCAATTAAGCGTGGACGATTTAATTTACCCTATGTTTGTTCTCGAAGGTGAGAATCAGCGTGAGCAGGTCAGTTCAATGCCCGGCGTTGACCGTGTGAGCATTGACCTGTTGTTGCAAGAGTGCGCTCGGTTGGTTGAGTTAGGTATTCCTATGGTCGCTTTATTCCCGGTGACTCCTGCTTCGGCTAAGTCGGAGATGGCTGAGGCGGCTTATGACGATAACGGTCTGGCTCAGCGTGCAGTCAAAGCCATAAAAGCTGACTTTCCGGAGCTAGGAGTAATGACCGATGTTGCTTTGGATCCTTTTACCATCCATGGTCAGGACGGCATTCTTGATAACAGCGGGTATGTAGTCAATGACATTACCACTGAGGTTCTGGTAAAGCAGGCGGTGTCTCACGCGCGTGCCGGAGTAGATGTTGTGGCTCCGTCGGACATGATGGACGGGCGTATTGGCGCTATTCGTTCAGCACTGGAAGCCGAAGGCTTTATCAACACTCAAATTATGGCGTATTCGGCTAAATATGCCAGCGCGTTTTACGGCCCATTCCGCGACGCGGTCGGCTCTGCCGGCAATCTGAAGGGAGCTGACAAAAAGACCTATCAGATGGACCCGGCTAATTCAGACGAAGCTCTGCAGGAAATTGCACTGGATATTCAGGAGGGCGCTGACATGGTGATGGTGAAGCCGGGCATGCCTTATTTAGACATTGTGCGCCGTGCAAAAGATACCTTTGGCGTGCCGACTTTTGCGTACCAGGTCAGTGGTGAATACGCCATGCTCCAGGCGGCCATTAAAAATGGCTGGCTGGGTCAGGACGTTATTGAAGAAAGTTTGCTGGGTTTCAAGCGGGCAGGTGCTGACGGCATTCTTACCTACTTTGCAAAATCGGTAGCTGAACGTCTGGCAACGAAGAAAGGCTAAGCTGTTATTTCATTGGCAAGTTGCGCGAGTAGCCCCTCGCGTAACGCGCCTGTAGTCACCTCAAAATCGTCCACACTAAGTGCTTTCAGTGCCGCCAAAAGTATAGTGATTCCGCCCATTAGAACAGTGCGGCGGTCATCACGTAATCCGGCAAAATTCAGACACTCAACTTGCCCCTGCCGGATACAACGCTGAATCAGTTCACTTAACCAGATTTGAGTAAGCCCCGGTTGTTTCTCTGCCGCCGCTATTTCAGTAAGTGCACGAAAAGTACCTGAGGCGCCAAGAACTCGTAGCCATCCATGCTGCTGATAATCAGCGATGTAGGGCCTAATAAGTTTGGTAGCGGCCTGAATGGCCAGCTCTACATTATCCGGGTTAATTTCTCCACCTTTAAAGAAACGGTTTTGAAACACCACACAGCCCATATCCAGACTATGAAGCACATTGGCCTGAGTTCCATTACCGGCTACAACCTCAGTACTGGCACCACCAATATCAATAACCAGAACTTTATCCCGGCATTGTGACGCACTACAAACCCCGGCATAAATAAATTCAGCTTCACTCTCTCCGGTAATAACTTCAATGGGGAAGCCTAATGTCGACTCAAAGCGTGCAAGAAGTTCTTTCTGATTACTGGCTTTGCGCAGCGCCGCAGTTGCTACCGCTTTTACTGCAAAAGGCTGGAAGCGCTTAAGCTCTTCGGCAAACAGAGTAAGGCAATCTATGCCACGGGAAATGGCAGCGTCGTCTATGCTGTCATTGTCGTTCAAGCCGTCGGCTAAACGAACTTTCTGCTTATGCTGGGAAAGAATCCGGGGTTTAGGAAAGAACCCCGTCATTGAAACTTCTGCCATCAACAGGTGAAAACTGTTGGATCCCATGTCGATGGCAGCAAGTTTGCGCTTTTTGGCTGGCATATTATGACGCGTTGCGCGGAGGTCCCGAGCGACGGCCGCGAGGTTTGCCCTTGCCTCCGCCTGAGTTATGACGACGACGGCGCTGAATTGGACGCGGACGTCGTAAATCAGAAAGCAAAGCATCGCCATCGTATTTGGTGACCGGAATGGTGTGACCAATATAGTCTTCAATAGCCGGTAAGTTGTATACGTACTCTTCGCACGCCAGGCTTATTGCAGCGCCACTGGCGCCTGCGCGACCTGTGCGGCCTATACGGTGAACATAGTCTTCGCAGTCATCCGGTAAGTCGAAATTATATACATGGGTTACTTCAGGAATGTGCAGACCACGTGCTGCGACATCGGTAGCAACTAAAAAGTCGAGCTTTCCTTCGGCAAAGTCTTCCAAAATGCGTAAACGCTTTTTCTGCGGAACATCACCGGTTAACAGACCCGCACGGTGCTCGTTCGCGACCAGCCAGCCATGCACTTTCTCGCAACCGTGCTTGGTGTTGGCGAAAACAATGGCTTTATCCGGCCAGTCTTCTTCTATTAATGTCAGTAGCAACGGAAACTTTTCGGGTTTAGAAGGATAAAACAGTTCTTCAGTTACCCGTGTGGCCGTTTTTTGTAACGGTTCTACTTCGAGCTTGGTCGGTGCATTCATGTGTTCGTACGCCAGTTCCTGCACACGATAAGACAAGGTTGCAGAGAACAGCAGATTCAGACGTTTGGATGGATCCGGCATTTTCTGTAACAGGTAACGAATGTCATCAATAAAGCCCAGATCGAACATGCGGTCGGCTTCGTCCAGCACCACAACTTCAATATCTTTAAGGCTAAATAGATCCTGCTTATAAAAGTCTATAAGACGACCCGTGGTGCCGACCAGTATGTCTGGTTGTGCAGCCAGTTGTTCTTTTTGACCTTCGTAGCCTTCGCCGCCGTAAATTACGCCCATTTTCAAACCGCAATGCTCAATGAGGGCATCCGCGTCGTGAGCTATCTGAATAGCGAGCTCCCGAGTCGGTGCCATAATCAGCGCGCGTGGGCCCGATTCGGTTTTTTCGGACGATTCGTTCTGCATTAAGCGGTTGAAAGTAGCCAGCAGAAATGCCAAGGTTTTGCCTGTACCTGTCTGAGCCTGACCAGCAACATCGCGGTTAGACAGAGCAACGGGCAGACTTAACGCCTGAATTGGAGTACAATACTCAAATCCGGCACTGGATATTGCTTGCTGGATTTTGGGGTGAAGCGCCAAATCAGCAAAGCGAGTTTCTGTAAGATGTTTTTTAGTCATAAGTTATAAGCATATCAGTTTGCGCTTGTATTCAAAAACAGAAATAATACTATTCTAATATTTCCACGCGAAGAAAGTAGCGGAGAGTACCATGAGTGACGTAATAGTTCAGCTAAGTGATGACAGTTTTGATGCTGATGTCATAAATTCCGATAAACCCGTATTAGTCGACTTTTGGGCTGAGTGGTGTGGACCATGTAAAATGGTAGCGCCTATTCTTGATGACATTGCCAGCGAGTACGCTGATAAATTAGTTATTGGTAAGCTGAACGTCGACCATAATGAACAAACTCCACCTAAGTACAATATTCGTGGCATTCCAACGTTATTGTTGTTTAAAGGCGGCGAAGTTGTCGGAACGAAAGTGGGCGCATTATCACGTGCTCAATTGACTGAGTTTTTAGACCAGCATATTTAATGATTGTCAAAAAACGGCGTGTTATGCGCCGTTTTTGTTGAGAAAACTGGACGAATCGCTTTTTTGGTGATAACTTCTGCTCATTAACTGTTCATACGGGTTCACCAACTCCACCGGTTAACCTGTTTTTAAATGAAACGTCTGTTTCTGGTTTCGCACTTCGCGAATTCCGAATGTTCCAATTGTTTTACTTTCTAGAGTCAAATTAAAAAAAGGCTTTGTGTTCAATCGATAACTCGAAAACCCTCCTATGAATCTAACAGAACTTAAAGATAAACCCGTAAACGAGCTAGTTCAGCTCGCGGACTCAATGGGCCTTGAGAATATGGCCCGCCTACGTAAGCAAGACATCATTTTTGCTATCTTAAAAGCTCACGCTAAAAGCGGTGAAGACATTCACGGCGGTGGTGTGCTGGAAATTTTGCAGGATGGCTTTGGCTTCTTGCGTTCAGCCGACTCGTCTTACCTGGCTGGCCCGGACGACATTTACGTCTCGCCAAGCCAAATTCGTCGCTTTAACCTGCGTACGGGTGACACAATTGGCGGGAAAATTCGCCCACCGAAAGACAGCGAACGTTATTTTGCCCTGCTGAAAATTCGCGAAGTTAACTTCGACAAGCCTGAAAACTCCCGCAATAAAATCTTATTTGAAAACTTAACGCCGCTACACGCGGAAGAGCGTTTTCACTTAGAACGCGGCAATGGCAGTAAAGAAGATATCACTGCGCGGGTACTGGACTTATCAGCGCCAATAGGTAAAGGCCAGCGTGGTCTTATTGTTGCGCCACCAAAAGCGGGTAAAACCTTACTATTGCAGAATATTGCAACTTCTATTGCGGCGAATCACCCTGATGCTGAACTGATTGTTCTGTTGATTGATGAGCGTCCGGAAGAAGTCACCGAAATGCACCGTCTTGTACATGGCGAAGTGGTTGCTTCAACCTTTGATGAACCTGCCAGCCGTCACGTTCAGGTGGCCGAAATGGTTATTGAAAAAGCCAAGCGCCTGGTTGAGCACAAAAAAGACGTAGTGATTTTGCTGGACTCAATTACTCGCCTTGCCCGTGCTTATAACACCGTTATTCCAAGCTCCGGTAAAGTGTTAACCGGTGGTGTGGATGCTAACGCATTGCACAAACCTAAGCGTTTCTTTGGAGCTGCGCGTAATGTAGAAGAAGGCGGTAGTTTAACCATTATTGCAACCGCGCTTATTGATACCGGCTCGAAAATGGATGAAGTCATCTACGAAGAGTTTAAAGGTACCGGTAACATGGAGCTGCATCTGAACCGTAAGTTGGCTGAACGCCGTGTGTTCCCTGCCATCGACTTCAACCGTTCAGGTACGCGTCGCGAAGAGTTGCTGACTACGCCGGACGAGCTGCAAAAAATGTGGATCCTGCGCAAAATCATGCATCCAATGGGCGAAGTTGAGGCCATGGAATTCCTGATTGACCGTCTGCAGATGACCAAAACCAATGACGAATTCTTCGAATCGATGAAACGTCAACGCAACAGTTAAGTGGCGTATGAAATATCAAGATCTGCGTGACTTTATCGCGCTCCTCGAGGAGCGCGGTGAACTTAAGCGCATCCAACAAGAGATCGATCCCTACCTCGAAATTACCGAAATATCAGACCGTACGTTAAAAGCACAAGGCCCGGCCTTATTGTTTGAAAACGTGAAAGGCCATGATATGCCTGTATTGGCTAATTTGTTTGGCACACCCGACCGCGTGGCTTTAGGCATGGGTCAGGAGTCAGTAACCGCTTTACGGGATGTGGGCAAATTGCTGGCCTTTTTAAAAGAGCCTGAGCCTCCTAAAGGCTTTCGCGACGCGTTGAATTTACTGCCTAAGTACAAAAAAGTGCTGAGTATGTCGCCAAAAAGCATTAAAAAGGCACCGTGCCAGCAAGTGGTTATGAGCGGCGACGACGTTGACTTAACCAAGCTGCCTATTCAGCACTGCTGGCCGGGCGACGTTGCGCCTTTGGTGACCTGGGGTCTTACGGTAACTCGAGGTCCGCATAAAGAACGTCAGAACTTAGGCATTTATCGCCAGCAACTTTTGGGTCCGAATAAGCTTATTATGCGCTGGTTGTCGCATCGCGGCGGCGCGTTGGATTTCCAGGAATGGTGCCAGCAGCATCCGGGCGAAAAGTTCCCGGTGTCAGTTGCTTTGGGCGCAGACCCTGCGACTATTTTGGGTGCGGTAACCCCTGTGCCTGATAGCTTGTCGGAATACGCCTTTGCCGGTTTGTTGCGCGACAGCAAAACCGAAGTAACGCAGTGTCTCAGTAACGACTTACAAGTACCTGCGCACGCTGAAATCATTCTGGAAGGTTACATAGAGCCGGGTGAAATGGCGGCAGAAGGGCCTTATGGCGACCATACCGGCTACTATAACGAAGTGGATGAGTTTCCGGTGTTTACTGTGACTCATGTTACCCATCGCAAAGACCCTATTTACCACAGCACTTATACCGGACGTCCACCGGACGAACCTGCCGTGCTGGGCGTTGCTTTAAATGAAGTTTTTATTCCGTTGCTGCAAAAACAATTCCCAGAAATTGTCGATTTTTATTTGCCACCGGAAGGCTGTTCGTACCGTTTGGCCGTAGTCACTATGAAGAAGCAGTACCCGGGTCACGCGAAGCGTGTGATGATGGGTGTCTGGTCTTTCTTGCGTCAGTTTATGTACACCAAGTTCGTGATTGTGTGTGACGACGACGTAAATGCGCGTGACTGGAAAGATGTTATCTGGGCTATGACAACCCGGATGGATCCGGCACGTGATACGACCCTGGTCGAAAATACGCCAATAGATTACCTTGATTTTGCTTCACCGGTTTCCGGACTGGGCTCAAAGATGGGAATGGACGCCACCAATAAATGGCCGGGTGAAACCGACCGTGAGTGGGGCGAACCAATCGTCATGAGCGATGAGGTAAAACAGCGTGTTGACGAGCTGTGGGACGAACTGAATATTATGGAGTCGTGAATGAGTCAACAAATGACCTGTAAAGCTAAAATTTCGCGCCAGTTGGCGGATGCCGTGTGGGAAGTGCGTTTACAATTGCCGCAGCCGGTTGAGTTTAAAGCAGGCCAGTACCTTATGGTGGTGATGGGCGAACGCGATAAGCGACCGTTCAGTATTGCGTCGTGCCCGTCCAATAAAAGTGAGTGGTTACTTCATGTTGGCGCTACGCCGGACAACAGCTATGCAATGGAAGTGTTAGATAAAGTGCGTGCCGACGGGGAACTAGAAATTGATGCGCCGGACGGTATTGCGTTTTACCGTCAGGAAAACGCTAAACCGGCAGTGTTAATTGCCGGTGGCACCGGTTTTTCTTACACCTATTCTATTTTGCAGCAACACTTACGTGTGTCGCCAGAGAGGCCATTAACGCTTTATTGGGGCGCAAAAAGTTTAAGCGACCTGTATTTGCATGACGAACTGGAACGCTTAGCAAGCCAGTACGAGCACTTTGATTACCACCCGGTAGTCGAAGATGCGGATGACTACTGGGCTTATTCTATTGGTTTAGTGCACCATGCGGTTATGGCCCGTGAGCAAAGTCTGCCTGAGTGTGAAATTTACATGGCTGGCCGTTTCGAAATGATACGCGTTATTCGCGACGACTTTGTCGCTAAAGACGTACCGTTAGAAAACCTTTACGGCGACGCTCTGTCCTTTATTTAATTGCACTGAAAGTAAATTTGTTTAACTAACAAGCTGCGTTATACTGACGCCGCTTTACCAAGGGGTGCCGGCAACGGCTGAGATGCATTAGCGAACCCTTAAAACCTGATCCGGTTAATACTGGCGTAGGGATGGTAGAAAACCCGTCTAATACAGCCTTACCGGATCGTTTCTGACTTTGTTTTGAGGAAATGATCCATGAAAATAATCAATTCATACTTAGCAGCCAGCATTGCCGCTGCGTTATCCAGTCTTCCCGCATTTGCCTTTGCAGCAGAGGACACACAGGATACAAAAGACATTGAAATTATTGAAGTGAGTGGTGACTTTCATCGTCGCACCTTGAATGAAACCACCAGCAGCGTTTCTATTATTGATAAAGATGCGATGCAACAACGTCACTCACAGCATTTACAAGACACTCTGAACAGTTTGGCCAACGTGAATTTCTCGGGTGGTACTTCCACGGCTCGGTTTATTCAAATTCGTGGTATTGGCGAGCGCTCTCAGTTTGTTGATCCTGTAACGCCCTCGGTCGGTTTGATAATTGATGGTATTGATTACAGCGGATTAGGCAGTGCCGCATCGCTTTTCGATATTGATCACGTGGAAGTGTTTCGCGGTCCGCAAAGTGGGCGTTTTGGCGTGAACGCTATGGCCGGTTTATTGTTGCTGGACAGCACCGCACCGAGCAGCGACTTTAACGGCCAGTTTCAGTTATCAGCAGGAAACTATTCTGAAGCGATGGGTGGCCTTGCTATGGGCGGGCGTCTAGGGGCATTGGGTAATGCCCGTTTTTCAGTCAGTCAGTTTCAGCAAGACGGTTACATTGAAAATACCTACCTTGAGCGCGATGACACAGAGCAGCGTGACGAACTAGCTGCCCGCTTCAAGCTGGATACAGAGCTCAGTAAAGACTGGTTGCTGCAAACGGTTTTGCATTATAACGATGTCGACAATGGCTACGATGCGTTTAGTCTCGACAATACCCGCGAAACCTTGTCCGACGAGCCGGGCTTTGATCGCTTAGAGAGTCAGGCGTTGCGCCTGCAGCTCAGTTATCTGGGTTTTGATAACAGCCGTCTGGAAATGTCTGTTAATTACCTGGATGCAGACACCGCTTACGCTTACGACGAAGACTGGACCTATGAAGGTATAGCTCCGGGCTGGGAATACTCAGCTTTTGACGCGTACTTCCGCGACCGTGACGATAAAACAGCCGAAGTTCGCTGGGTATCTGACGAACCTGAAAGCCTGTTTGGTATTGATAGTGAATGGGTTTTAGGTTTGTACTATTACGATAAGTCGGTACAGCTGACACGCGACTATTTTAACTGGGACTTAGGTCAGCCAAGTATTTTCAACAGCGACTATGATAGCAATCACGTTGCTATTTATGGTGAGTTCACTCAGCACTGGAGTGACCGGGTTAGCACCATAACGGGCTTGCGGGTAGAACGTTATGACAATGACTACCTGGACAGCCGCGGTATTACTGCGGAGCCCGAAGACACCATGGTGGGAGGTAATTTCAGTGTTCGTTATCAGGCTTCTGACGACAGTTACCTGTACGCGACTCTGGCACGCGGATACAAAGCCGGTGGCGTTAATGGTGAAGCTTTAGGAAAAGCCGAAGACCAGGGGCTGGAAGAATTAGAAAATTACTTATTAGATCGCTCAACCTTTGCTCCCGAAACGCTCTGGAGTACCGAGTTTGGCGTTAAAGGCAGCAGCGCCGATGGTCGTTTAACCTCAAGAGTCAGCGCATTTTACCATTGGCGTGACGACGTTCAGCTCAAGGGCTGGGTAAACCGCGATCAATCTTTTGTGGGTTACATTGAGAACGCCGCTGAAGGCTCAGGTTACGGTCTGGAAGCAGAAATTCGTAACCAGTTTACGGACTGGTTGGCGGTTTTTGCTTCGGCTAGCTGGTTAAAAACCGAGATTGAAGGCTTTGTTACCGAAGACGGCACCGATA